>ERZ1370068.11213-contig-9847_pt1 | contig 28448 bp, 30 predicted proteins | sample MGYA00561227_ERZ1370068 | MGnify/ENA primary metagenome ERZ1370068 (study PRJEB38410, sample SAMEA6850437) | metagenome | study: Metagenomic assessment of the ecological functions of the soil: analysis of the soil microbiota associated with the...
TCATTGTTTCATCCACGAGCGCTCGCTCGCTTCCGCGCGCCGGGCGCACGCGGTGTCCCGATCGGCGGCCGGTCATGGGTCGGGGGCGCGCCGGTCAGCGCGCGCGCGCCAGGTGCTCGGCGGTGGTGGTAGAGCTGAGCGCGGCGCCACGCACCGCCAGCGCCTCGCGGGCGCGATACGTCCAGCGGTCGAGCATCGCCTGCACCCCCGCGGCCTCGACGTAGGCTTCCCGCTCCTCGTCCGGGAACTCGTCGAGAACGCGGCGAGCTGGATCGGCCGCGGCACCCAGCAGCGACGGGTCGGAGTCGCTGAAGGCGTCCGCCAGCCATGCCGCCGCCTTTCCAGCGGATGCCGCGCAGATCGGACTGCTCGCGCCGAGGCGAGGGCGGCACGCGCGCTCGCGCGCGGCCTCCTCGGCGCGGCTGCCTTGGCGAGCTGCCGCGCGCGCCAGCAGCAGGCGCGCCCACGCCTCCTCGTAGCGCATGCCGAGCCCGGCGCAGCGCGTCGACCTTCGTCGCGCGCCAGCGTCTTCGAGCGCCGCCCAGTCGCCGATTCTGAGCCAGGAGCTCGCCGGCCGGGAGCGCCCCGGCTGGTCGCCAGCTCGGCGTCACCGCGCTCGCGTCGCCTGGCCGGCGGCCGTCCAGCATCGCCGCCGCGCACCTCGCGCACTGCCGGACTCATCAGCTCGGAACCCTCGCACAGCGCGCGCAGGCCGCGCGCCATCGCGGCCGCGCTCGCATCGTCCTCGGCGGCGGCCAGCGCCTCTCCGGTGCACGCCACCGCCTCGATGCGGTGGCGCCCAGCGACTTCTCGACCAGCGCGAGCGACGAGCAGGCCGTCAGCCAGCCCGGTGCGGTTCGCCCAGCTCGCGGCGCATGCGCAGCGACTCGCCGCAGCAGCCGGCGCGCCTCGGCCGAATGCGCCGCGCCGGTGCTGGAGGACGCCCAGGTTGTCGAGCGCTCCCGCCGGTCGCCCACGGATCGCCCAGCTCGCGCATCAGCGCCAGGCACTGGGCGGCGGTGCGCGAGCGGCGGCCTCGTAGTCGCCGCTCGCCGACGAGGCGACGCTCATGTTGTTGAGGATCACCGCCTCGGGTGGCGCGCGCCCGAGCGCGCGAATGCTGCGCAGCGCCGGGCCGTCAGCAGCGCCCGGCTTCTGCCACTGCCGCGGTTGAGGTGCACGTTGCCCTGGTTGGCAGCGTGCGCGCCCCGCCGAGCGAGCTCGCCCATGCGCCGGAGATCGCGCGCCGCCGCTCGAGGAAGCCCAGTGCGCCGGGAAGTCGCCGGTCTGTCGGGCCACGGTGGCAAGCGAGCCCAGCGCGCGCGCCTGGCCGCCCAGGTCGTCGTTCTGCTCCGGCCACGTCCAGCGCGGCGGCGGGCGGCCTGGGCGTCCGGCGTAGGCGCCGCGGCGCAGGCACGACCTCGCCGGACTCGAGCAGCGAGAGCACGCGGTGGCGCCCGTCGCCCAGCTCGCGCGCCAGCGCCTCGCTGCGCGCGCACGCCGCCAGCGCCTCGTCGTACTCTCCGCGGCGCGTGTGACGCGGGCGGCGGTCACGTGGATGCGCGCCTGGAGCGCTGCCGGCGCCACCGCGGACGAACAGCGCCTGCTCCAGCCGCGCCATGGCCGTCAACGTAGCGCGCGAGCGCGAACTCGCACTCGGCCTCTGGCCGAGCAGGGCGCGCGCCGGCAGGCGCTCGGCGCCGGCCGCCGAGCCACGTCGCTTCACCACGCGACCTGCTGGAACAGCGCCGTCGGCGGCGGCGTAGCTCGCCGGTCAGGAGCCGTGGATCTCGGCCGTCTCGGAGCCGCACCTCCGCCGCCTGCGCGCCGCATCCGAGCGTGGATGTGCGTCCAGCGTGGCCAGCGCCAGGCCGAGGTGGTGGAGCCGCCTCCGTTGGCGAACACCGCTCGCCGCCCGGCTGCCGCGCGCCGCCGGTAGAGCAGGGCCGCCACATCGTCGCCCGCCTCGGCGAGATGGATGCGCCAGCACCGCGTCTCGAAGTCGGCCGTTGCGCTCGGCGAGCAGCGAGGCGGCCACTGCGCCGTGATACTCGCGACGCAGCGGCTCGGCCAGCCGGTTCAGGATCACCTCGCGGATCTTGCCGTGATCGAAGCGGAAGGCGTGCTCGCCGGGCGCGACGATGGTGCCGGCGTTCGAGGCCCCTGCAGCAGCTTGAGCGTGCGGATGCGCGTCACGCTCGAGCACGCGTGGCGATCGCCCGGCGATGAGTACTCGCCCCTCGACCGAGGCCACCTCGAGCGCGTCGCGCTCCTGGGGAGTGAGGCCGATCCAGCCGGTGCTCGACCCGCACCACGCGCGTCGGGATCGGCCGAGCTCGCCTCGGCGGTCGCCACCCAGCTTCGCCACCTCGAGGATGAAGACGATTGCCCTCGGTCTGGAGAAGATGCGCTCGCCGAGCCGCGTGCCGGCCACGTGCCGGAAGAGGAGCTCGTCCACCACCGCCGATGGTCGCGCCTGCGTCCAGGCGCGAGAGCTGGAGCAGCTCGACGCCTTCCTCGCGCCCGAGGAGCCGCATCACCTCGCCCATCGAGCCTGCTCCGCTCGCGGCGCCCGCCCCGGCATCGCCTCGGCTTCTCGACGGAAGCGCACCGAGCAGCAGCACTTCCTGGCCGCGCGTCTGGGTGGCGGCGAAACGGAACAGATGGAGCGAGCTGCGGGTCGGCCCAGTGGAGGTCGTCCAGCATGACCAGCAACGGCCGGTGCCGCGCCATCGCCGGAGCGTGGCGACCGCCGCCTCCCAGAGCTGATCGGGGCCACTGAGGTCGACCGGTCTCGCCTGAGTCGCTGAGCAGGCGCCGCAGGCTCGACGGCGCGGTGCCCGGTGGAAGTCCGGCTGGCTCTTGAGGAAGTTCTCGAGCCCTTCGACGAGCCCGGAGCGGTCGGTCCGTCCAGTGCCTCGCTCAGCACCTGCCGCCACGGGTGGTAGGCCGGCCCACCGTCGAACAGCGAGCGGTCGCGCACCACCCGCATGTTCTGCTCCTCGCCGGTCCGCGCCAGCTCGGCGAGCAGCCGCGACTTGCCGATCCCCGCCTCGCCCGAAAGCAGCAGCGCTCCGCCTTCGCCTGTGCGCACGCGCTCCAGCCGCGCCTCGAGTTGCTGGAATCCGGCGTCGCGTCCGACCAGCGCCGCTTCGAGACGCGCGGCTGCTGCGCGCGGCGGGCGGCGCGGGCCGAGGCGGCGCCTCGGCGCTCTCGCCGGTTCGAGCAGGAACAACAGGTCTCTGGCGAGCGCGATCGCGTCGGGATGGCGGTCGGCCGCGTCCTTGCCGAGCGCGGCGGAAGAACCGCGCGCAGCGGTCGTCGAGCGTCACCGTCGGGCTCGGGCGGCGCCGGCGGCTCGTGAGGATGGCGTACAGCGTCGCCGCCCCGTGCCGCGCAGGAAGGGGTGGACACCGGTGAGCACCGTAGAGCACCGCCGCGAGCGAGAACAGATCGCGCAGCGCGCATCGATCATCTCGCCCATGCGCCTGCTGGGGGCGACATGTATGCAGCATGCCGACCAGCGTGCCGGCGTCGGTCAGCGTGCGGTCGCCGGGGGCGCGCGTGGTGCCGAAGTCGGCGAGCTTGGCGTCGCCTCCCGGGGTGGAAACGGGATGTTGAGCGGGCTTGATGTCGCGATGGATCACGCCCTGGAGGTGGGCGACCGTGAGCGCCCGCACAGCGCGGTGCCGAGCCGCACCACCTCGGCGAGCGGAAGGGGTCTCCGCTCCAGCCGGTGGCGAAGAGTCTCGCCCGGCACGTACTCCATCACGACCCAGGCTTCGTCGTCGGCCGAACCGACGTCGTAGACCGTCACCAGCCCCGGGTGCTGGAGCCGCCGCCACCGCGCGTGCCTCCCGCAGCAGCGGTCGAGCGCCTCGCGCCTCGACCAGTTTCCGCTCGCTTCCCACCACCTTGATCGCCACGTCGCGCGCCAGGATCGGGATCGGGCGAGGTAGACCTCGCCGAACGAACCCATGCCGAGGCGGCGGTGACCACGTAGCGACCGAAGTGGTGCGCATGGCGGGCGATTGTACCCGGCCTGGTCAAGGCGGTGCGACCTCGTAAGGCCGAGGCCGGCCTGCGCCCCATGAAAGGCGCGGCCGGCCTCGTTGAGACGGAGCCTGGTCGCGGCGGCGGATGCCGGGACGGTCAGGCGGTACGCCGCCTGCGACGCGTCCGCCAGGCCAGCGTGGTGAAGCCGGCGAGCAGCGACGCGAACAGCCACGGAGACGCGATCGGAGCGTCCTCGACATTCAGGTTGCGGTGGGTAAAGGCGACCCTCGCCCGCGGTCGTGGACTCCGCCGTGGCGAAGAACGTGCCGTTCGTGATCTTGGTGAGGCGCACGTTGTTGGTGGTGTAGCCCGGAGAAAAGTAGGCCCGGAACCCGGCGCCGCCGAGATAGGCGTTGAGCGAATCGCGGTACCCGAGGGCGACCTGGGCGGGCGTTTGTCCGTTCGTCACGGCGTAGCCCACCGGTAGTTGACGGACTGGACCTTCCCGTTGGGCTGGGCGTCGATGATCGTGCGCGCAATGCGGCCCGGGCCGGCTACGTGCTGCCGTTGATGGTGCTGGAGCTCGTCGTGGATTGCGCCTAGCGCCAGCGAGGCGCAGCCGAGCGCCGCCGCCCCCACCAGGGCGAGAAACCGGTGCGAAGTGTCTTCGGAATGTCGTGGCGAAAGTCGTGGCGGATGTGGTCATGGCTAACCCCGAATCGAGTGAGCTCGGATCATCGGCGCGGTCCCTGGGGATTCCCCCGGTCCGGAGAAGATGCGGCCGTGGGGCGAGCCGTCCCACGCGGGCCAACAGGGGAGATCCGGTAACGCCGTTACGGATGTAAAGTCTAGACCACGCCCGCCCCTTGGCAAGCCGGAACTTTAAGGGGTGGGGACCCGGCCTAGGCGGCCTGGTCCACCCCGTCGCCGAGCGCTTCCCGCGCCTGCGCCTAGCGAGGTGATGCTGCGGCCTCGGCCTCGGTGCGGAAGCGGGCGAGCATGGCGTGCGCCTCGGCCAGGCGCTTCTCCTGGATCTGCTCGGTCAGGGCGACCAGGCAGCGGGCGGTCGAGACCGCCCCGATCATGAGCGTCATCGCCCGGGCGCCCAGCACTTCCCGCTCGGCGGCCTGCAGGTCGGAGGCATGGATCGCGGCCGAGATCCGCTCGATCCGCTGCGGCATCTCGCTCAGGTAGGACTCGATCACCGAGCGCTTGAGCTTGCCGATCCCCATGGTCGCCTCGTCCAGCCAGATCGGCTCGAAGGGCGTGGTGCTCTCCCTGGTAGGTGAGGCTCGATACCACCGCCACCGCCGGCTTGCCGTGGGCGCGGACTGCGCTGGGGCGGCGGAAAGGGTGCGGGAACAACAGCCCCTCGCAGAAGAGACAGATGTGCTCGAGATCCACCGGCTTCGGGAACGAGGCGTCGGGAATGAACCCCGCCAGGTCGTGCGCTTCGCCCAGCCCCGAGGCTTCGTAGAGGGCGGCAATCGGCGTCGGCCGGCGCTCGTCCACCAGCGCCTTGAGCCCGCTCGCCAGCGACAGGTCCGAGGTCACCGACCTGGCCCAGGTCGAGGATGATGAGATCGTAGCGATGGTGCTCGCAGCGCTCGGCAGCTTCGGTCAGGTGCTGGGCCCGCTCGAGGCGGAAGCCCTTGCGTCCCAGCACCGCCTCGAGCACCAGCGCTCCCAGCGGATCGCTGCCGACCAGGAGAATGCGCGCGCCCTCGAGCTGGCGATCGGCGAGCGAGTGACGGGTGAGGATCGCGCCCGACGCCTGCGCCGACTGGCGGCGCTGGAGCAGCAGCGGACAGGCCTCGCGCAGCTCCGGCACCGGCAGCGTGCGCGGGAAGTAAGCGTCATAGCCGATCTTTTCGGCGAGCGCTCCCGTCGCCGCGGATGCCGACGCCGAACTGGGAGCACCAGCCCGGCGCCGGTCAGCGCCGACTCGACCCGGATCAGGCCCCCGAGCGTCATGCCCGCCATGTCCTCGAGCTCATGCGTCGATCAGCGCGAGATCGAACGGTTCACCGTCCGCGGCCGCCTTGCGCGCATGGCCAGCAGTGCCTCGCGTCCCGATGCGAACGACCGGGTCTTGAGCCCTGACAGCGCGGTCAGCGCCATGGTGCTGCGCGGCGCTCGGCGCTCCCGTCCACGACCAGCGCGCGGTGGCCGCGCGCAGCGCCGGCGGCGGGCCGGCGTCGGGACCCGCGGCCACGACCGTGCGCATCGAGAACGGAACCCGCAGCTCGAAGGCGAGCGCCGCGGCATCGCCTTCCACTGCACGCAGGGAGCCCTCGCTCGACAGCACCAGGCGCTTGGCCAGCTCGGCGCGCAGCTGTGGAGCGCGCCAGCGGACCGTCCTCCTCGGGCGGGGCGGAGCAGCCGGTGGAAGGCCTCGATCTCTTCGGCGGTCGGCGGCTGCTGCGGGCACAGCACGCACTGAAAACCAGCTCGACCCGATCGTCCTTCTCCCAGCCCTTGGTGACGTCGATCCACGAGGCTCCCCGGGGAGCGGACGCTGAGCCCGCCGCGCGCGGCGCCGAGCAGCATGTCCTGGAGCCGCGCCGGGCGCCCGCGCAGCAGGGTCGGCACGTCGTGGCGGATCTTGGTGAGCGCGATCCAGTCGGACTCGAGCCTGGCGACTGGGCGAAGCGGCGACCGCACGCCGTCCAGCGTCACGCGCAGGTCGAAGTCGGCCTCCGCCTCGTCTCAGCCGCCCGGCGGAGTGCGCGTAGAAGTCGGTGATGTCACCGATCAGCGTGCTCAGCTCCCACACACGCCCTGATGGACGCGCTCCAGGGCCTCGCGCAGCGGCGAGTTCGCCGCCGACTGCAGCGGGCCGTCGGTGCTGTCCTGATGAGTCCCAGCTGGACGCGCGAGTCGTCCGCCAGGATGTGCAGGAGCTGCTCGTAGATCATGACACGTCCCTGTGGGGGAAGCCGCGACCCCGCCCCGCGATCCTTAAGCGGCGGGGAATCCCAGGATTATCGGCCGGGGAGGGGCGTCCCTGAAGGGGGCGCCGGCCGGCTATGCCGGTGCGGCACAAGGCCGTCTGGAGCTCAGTGCGGGCGGGAGCGGCTGGGGCCGGCTGGAGCTCAGGCCACTCGCGCCGGGCCGGCGGCGGAGAGGCAGGCGGAAGCCCTCGGCCAGCCCCTGATGGAGGGCGGCCACGTCCGCCGGCTTGCCAGGCCGGGCGCTCGGCGCGCACGAAGGTGGTCTTGTCGACCCGGTTGTCGAAGCGCGCCACCGGGAGGTGGTAGATGCGCCCGTGGGTTTCGATCCGCACCGTGTCGGGACGGTCGGAGTGCTGGATCAGCCACTCCATGTCGTCGCAGCCGTAGTCGCCCAGCATCACCGCCATCGGCACGCCGTGGTGCGAGGATCGAGCCCGGGTCGTTGGGGTCGGTGCGCTCGTGGTTCTTGCGCCGCGATTCCTCGGGCGTCACCCACACGTAGAGAATCGAGGCGCGCGAGAGGATCGCGTCGGCTGAAGCTTGCGCAGCGTGTAGGCGTAGCCGAACGGCGCCGGGCAGCGGCATGCCGCCGCCATCGGGGCCGCCGCGCGCCGCCTCGATCACCACCGTGCGGCCGTCAGAGGCGGTCCGGAATGCCGGCGTTCTTGTCGCGCAGCAGCCTGCGCCGCGTCGGCTCTCGATCGCGGCCATCAGCGCCGCGCGCGCTCCGCCGGGAGCGTCCGGAGCACGGCCGCGCGCCGGCCTTCTGGCGCGCGCGCGCGTCGAAGCCGGTCGAGCAGCCACTCGGCGGCTGACGGCGGCGCAGGCCGGTGGCGGCGCTGCAGGTCGTCGAAGTCCTCGTTCAGCAGCTCGACCAGCGTGCCCCAGTCGAGCGGCTCCTTCATCGGCAGATCGTCCGAGTCGAAGAACACGCCGTCGGCGCCCGCGCTTCGCAGCTCCTGGCTGACGCGCCGCATCATGTGCACGTACGGGTAGTCGTCGAGCTGGACCGTGGGGCCCATGTGGAAGTCGTCGCCGGCACTGCTCGGGGGTCAGGCTAGCGAGGTAGCGCCGCACCTCGGACTTGCCGGAGGCGGGCAGGGCGAGCAGCAGCAGAACATCCAGGATTTCGGCCATGGGACGGGCACTATAGAGGATGACCGTCCGGGGTGACAGAGCCTGCGTGAGGGCGGGTGACGATTCTGGCGTGACCCGGCCGACGGATGCCGCAGCACGGTCGCCAATGCTAGTCTCGCGCGCGGCCGCCGGACCCGCAGAGCTCAGCCTCCCCGGCGCCTCATGGAAATGGAGCGCAGGAGGACGAGTGTCCAAGTCGAAGCGCCACGCGCCCGCACGCCGCGCGACCCGCCTCACCCCCGCCTTTCGGCGCCCGCGGTGCGGGCGCCTGCCGGGCCGGCTTCGCGGCCTGCGCTCCCGCTGCTCGTGGCCATGATGGCGGCCTACTTCCTGCTCTACGGGTTCTTCTGGCGCTCAAGTTCCGCTACTACCTGTACGTCGATTTCGACCTGGCGATCTTCGTCCAGGCCACCGCACGGGTGCTGCACGGGTCGCTGTTCAGCTCGATCCGGGGCATGAACTGGCTGGGCGATCACGTCTCGCTCATCCTGTTCGTGATCGCGCCGATCTACGCGATCTTCCACCATCCGCTCACCCTGCTCCTGCTCCAGTGCCTGGCGCTGGCGCTCGGGGCGCTCCCGGTGTTCGCCGTCGCCCGCCGCCGGCTGGGCGATGAGCGCGTGGCGCTGGCGCTCGCGGCGCTCTACCTGCTCCATCCGGCGATCGGATTCACCAACCTGTTCGAGTTCCACCCGAGGTGCTGGCGACCGGCACCCTGCTCGCCACATTCTGGGCCCTGGATTCCGGCCGCCTCGGCGCCGCCGTCCTGTTCGCGCGCCCTCTCGGTGGCCTGCCGCGAGGACGTGGCGCTGGTGGTGCTCATGATTGGGCTCACCGGGCTCCTGCCCGGGGCGCGCGCGGCGGCCGGCGATCGCGTTGCTCGCGCTCGGGGTCCTCTCGCTGCTGCTCTCCTTCGCCGTCATCCGGCCGCGCTTCGCCAGCGCCGCCGCCGACTACGGCCTCATGTACAAGGACTGGGGCGGAAGCCTGGGGCAGGTGGCGCTCCACGTGCTGCGCAATCCCTCCAGGCCGTGGCCGCGTTCTTCTCCACTCCCGGCGATCCCGGCGACTCGGCGCTCAAGCGCCTTTACTGGCCGCACATGATGGCGCCGCTGCTGTTCCTGCCGCTGCTCGCTCCGGTGACGCTGGCGGTGGCCTTGCCAGTGCTGGCCGAGCACTTCCTTTCCGCGCGCAGTCAGCAGCACTGGCTGCTGTTTCAGTACACCGCGCTGGTGACGCCGGTGTTCGTGATGGCCGCGGTGCACGGGATGGAGAACCTCGTGTTGCTGGTGGCGGGGGAAGGTCCGCGGCCGCGAGCCTCGCGCGTCCCGGCCCGGCGCGTTCCCTCGTGCCTCCCTGTGCGGCGTGGCGCTCGCCGCGTCCTGCGTGTGCGGGCTGCTCTACGGTCCGCTGGTGCGCGTCGGCGGCCTCGATCTGCCGCGGCGGCGGAGCCTCTCTGGCCCTCGGCCTTCGATCGCGCGCGGCTGCGCTTACCGGGATCGCATGGTGGCGCGCGTGCCGCGCGAGGGCGGCGTGGTCGCGGGGTTCGAATATCTGGCGCGCCTCGCCTCGCGCCCGGAGGTGCATTCCATGCACCACATCCTCACCGGCTACTACACCTATTCGACCCGTCGCTACCCGGTGCCGGACGGGATCCACGCCGTGCTGGCCGACATCGGCGACGAGCGGCTGGCGCACTACGTGAAGCCGAGCACGCCGCTGCGCATGCGCGAGCTGATGATTCGCAACGATCTGCACCCGGTGGATGCCGCGGGGACCTGGTGCTGTACGTGCGTGCTGCGGCGGACACGGTGGATCTGCTCCGTGTCGCCGCCCCCGAGCCCGCGGTGGCGCGTGCCATCACCTACGACGGGCAGCTCACGTTCGCCGGCTACACCCTGCCCGATTCCACCGTGGCGCCCGGGGATCTGCTGCCGCTCGAGACCTTCTGGCGCCGGGTGGCTCCCGCCGATCGCCAGTTCATGTTCAGCTCGTGGTCCGCGACGCGGCGGAAGGCGGTGTTCTCGGTGGTGCGCCACCTCGGCTACATGCTCTACCCGGTGTCCGAGTGGCCGGCGGAGACCCGGGTGCGCGAGACCTACCGGCTGGTGATTCCGCCCGCGCTGCACCCTGGCGAATACACGCTGAACCTGCGCGTGGTCTGGTGGCGGCAGGGGCCGATGCAGGTCTCGCAGCCGGACGATCCGGCGCTCGCGGCGCAGGGTCTGCTGGTGCCGCTGGGACCGTTCACCGTGACTGGGCTCGCGCCCGCGCGACCGGGCGCTAGCCGCGATCGCCGCGCGGTAGACCGCCTCGGTGCGCGCCAGCGTGCGCTCGAAAGTGTACGACTCGAGCACCTGGTGCGCGCCGCGGAACGCCAGGCGCTCGGCCAGGCCCGGGCTCGTCCAGCAGCCGCTCGATCGCGCGTGCCCAGGCGCGCGTGTCGCCGTGCTCGACCAGCAGGCCGTCCACGCCGTCGGTCACCAGGTCCGGGATCCCGGCGTAGCGGCTGCCCACGAACGGGAGCCCGAGCGCCATGGATTCGAGCTGGGCGATCGAAAGCCCCTCCTGCCGGGAGGGCAGTGCCGAGATGGCGAGGCACGCGTAGTAGGGGCGCGGGTCCTCGACGAACGGCACGAACGTCACCGCATGCTGCGGGGTCGCGGCGCCGAGCCAGGTCAGCGCCACCTCGGGGGGATGCCGATGAAGGCGATGTTGAGCGGGCGCTTGACGTGCCGCGCGGCGCGCAGCAGCACCTCCTGCGCCTTGCGCCGCGACACCACGCCGATCACCGGGGCTCCGGGGAGCGGGGCGATGCGCGCGCGCGCCACCGCGACCGCGGTTTCGTCGGGCGAGCCGTCCAGGAATCCCGGCGGCAGGCCGTTCGGCACCACACGATCTTGGCGCTGGGAGCCCCCGCGCGACCAGGCGGCGCGCCACGTCGCCGCTCACCGCGATGATGCGGTCGACGCCGCGGCTCTGCCACCACAGCCTGAGCGGAAACGTGAGCGTGCGCACGTGGCGCGTGAACACCACCGCCGCGTCCAGGTGGCCGTGGGCGCGTGCCCACAGCACCGCCTTGCGGTCGCGCGAGGAGTGGGCGTTCACCACGTCGGCGCGCTGCTGCCACGGCCACGCGCGCGATGACCGCCTCCGGCCTCGTTCGGGGCGCGTGAAGTCGAGCGGGGCGGCCGCGACCCCGGCGGCGCGCACCATTTGCTGCAGCGGCGAGCCGGCCGGGCAGGCGACGCGCACCTGGTGGCCGGAGCCGATCTGGCCGCGGGCGAGATCGAGGATCACCCGAGTCTGTCCCGACGGGTGCCCCTCCCAACAGGTGTGGAGGATCGAGAGACGGCGCCCGGTCGGTCACCCGGGCAGCTTCGCTCATCGGCCGCCGCCGGTCGAGCGGGACACCGTCCCGACCGAGCAGCGTCGAGTGTCCGAGATGGCATCCCACGCAGCGCGTGGCCGTGCCCGCGACGCCCGGCGTTGAAACCCGCCACGTGCGCAGGGCCATGCGCGGTCATCAGCACCCGTCCGTCCGGCCCCACCAGCTGCTCGAACATCGGCACGTCGGCGGGCAGCTCGCGCATTGGTTGATCTCGCCGCTTTTCCCACCGGCACCTCGCGCACCAGGAACGCGCTGTCGCCGCCCGCCGCGTCCGGCCGCGCCAGCGTGGCGAAGAACCGCACGAAGGCACCCGCAGTGCGGTGCGGCGCCGCGGCCCGGGGAGCCGGGCGGGCCGTCGCCGAACACGTCGAGATCCTGGAAGCGGAACGTCGCGGCGCTGGGCGAGAAGTGGCGCAGATCGGCGGCCGGTTCGCGGCGCGGGCGGGATCTCGCCCATCAGTTCGCGGCCCGCCGCCCGCGCCTGGAGGTACGCCTCGGGATCCTCGCGCTCGTCGGAAGCCGGCGGCGGACTCGAACGCGGTACCCGCCGCACCACCACCGGCGCCGCATCCAGCTCCGAGCGTTCCGGCGCGATCGACCACCGGCCGGATGTCCGAGCCGTCGGCGTGCATCACGTAGAGCCCGAGATCGCCCCGTGCCCCGGGGTCGTACGAGAACAGCACGCGCCCGTCCGGGAGCCCGGCCGGCGAGCAGGCCGCGGGCGGGGCCAGCCCCTCGGTGCCGCCATAGACGTCGCCGGCGCGCGCCGGCGACCAGGGCGCCCGCCAGGCGGTGCTCACCGTCGAAGCGCGCGCGAGCCGGTGGATCCCGACCCCGCCCGGGCGCGGCGAGAGGCCGAGGTTGCGCGGCATAGACGGCGAGCAGCGACGCCGTCAGCCAGCACGCACGGCTGGTATCCCATGGTGCCGCGGCGCGCGGCGCAGATCGCCGCCGGCGAGACGCGGCCTGCGATCGTTGAGGCGCGATCGACATCGCCTGCCAGAGATTCACCGTGTCGCGTGCGATCGCGAGGGCGGGATCGGTGGTGATCCCGGCCGGGAGGTTGGCGGCGCGATGGCGGTTGAACCACCAGCGGGTGAAGAGAATCCGGTCGCTGCCGACATCCATGGCCGGCTCCTCGGCGCCGTTGCGCTCGGCGGTGATGCGCCGCGGCGTGCAGGACGGCGGGCCGTGTCGCGGCTCACGCACACGGTGAACAGGTTGGTCACCGGCAGGTCCGCGTATTCGGCGCGCTGCGGAAAGCGCGTGCTCGCGAAGACGAGGGTCGAATCGTCCGCGACCAGCAGGGATCGAGATCGTCGTAGCGCCCGAGCCGGCCCCCCGTTCTCCGTCCGGTCATCGCCGGTTACGCGCCTGAGCCCGCCGCCCGTCAGGCGTCACCACCCACAGCCGCCACGGGCGATCGGGCTGCCGTTCCGGCAAACGCCACGCGCGCGTCCGTCGGCGAGACCGACCGGATCGCTCACGTCGTGGAGCGCATCCGGCGCGCATCAGCTCGCGCAACGTCCCGTCGCGCTCGCGGGCCAGCAGGCGACCGCCGGTGACGCGTCGCGCGCTGATGGGGACGAGCCCCGGAATCGCGCGCAGCTCGCCCGGCACCGGCTGGCGCGAGACGAACGCGATCGGCGGCAGATCGGGCGCGGGTGGGGCGCGCCGAGCCCGCGAGCAGGCCCGCGAGCAGGGACGCGAGCCAGGATCACCGGCACCGGGAGCGTGAGGGCGGAAGGATTCGCACCACCGGATGCTACACTCGGCGGCCCGCCGCGCGACGGAGGCGGCGCCGCACCATCGGCCCCGTTTTCCCCGGCCCGTTTCCGGAGAGCGCGGTCGTGACCGAGATGCTGATGGTGTTCACGACGTTTCGCCAACGCCGGGACCGCGGCGCAGGTCGGTGCGCGTCCTGGTCGAGGAGCGGCTGATCGCCTGCGGCAACCTGCTGCCCGGCGCGCGCTCGCTCTATCGCTGGGAGGGCGGGATCGCCGATAAGCCCGAGGTGGTGGTGCTGATGAAGACGCGCAAGCAGGACTGGACCGCGCTGCATCGTCGCGACTGCACGAGCTGCATCCCTACGAGACGCCCGAGTGCGTCGCGGTGCGCATCGCGGCCGGCGGCGCCCGCCTACATGGCATGGCTCGAGGCGGCGCTGGCGCCGGAGCGCCGTGAGCAGCGCATGAGCGACCCGACCCGGCTGGTGCTCGGCATCGAGACCTCGTGCGACGACACGTCGGTCGCCGTGCTCGAGGACGGCACGACGCTGCGCTCGCACCTGATCGCCGGCGCAGGACCTGCACCGGCTCTACGGCGGCGTGGTGCCCGAGCTGGCCGTCGCGCGCGCACCTCGAGCTGCTGCCGCGCATGGTGCGCCCGGCGCTCGCCGAGGCGGCCGTCGCGCGCGGGCGAGCTCACCGCGATCGCGGTCACGCACGCGCCCGGCGCTGGTGGGCTCGCTGGTGGTGGGCGTGGCGTTCGCGCAAGGCGCTACGCGCCTGGCGCTCGGGATCCCGGTGATCGGGCGTCAACCACGTCGAGGCCACCTGCACGCGACCGCGCTCGAGCACGGCGAGAGCCCGCTGGCCGGCGGTGTCGCTGGTGGTCTCGGGCGGGCACACCGAGCTGGTGTGCGGTGCGCGGCTTCGGCGACTACCGCTGGCTCGGCAGCACGCGCGACGACGCGGCCGGCGAGGCGTTCGACAAGGTGGCGAAGCTGCTCGGCCTGGGATTCCCGGGCGGACCGATCGATCGACCGGCTCGCCGCCGACGGCAATCCCGGCCGCCTTCGACCTGCCGCGTCCGATGCTCCATCAGCCGGGGCTCGACTTCTCGTTCTCGGGGCTCAAGACCGCGGTGGCGCTGGTGGTCGCCGCCCACGGCCGCGCCGCCCTGTCCCGGGCGCTGGTCGCCGATCGTCGCCGCCTCGTTCCAGGCGGCGGTGATCGGACACGCTGGTGCGCGAAGACGCTGCGCGCCGCTGGCCGAGACCGGCGCGCGGGCGCTGCTGCTGGGCGGCGGGGTGGCGTGCAACCGCGAGCTGCGCGCGCGCGCTCGAGGCTGCGTGCGCATCGGCCGGAGTCGCGCTGCGGATCCCTCGCCGCGGCTGTGCGCCGACAACGCGGCGATGGTGGCGCTGCTCGGCGCCTGGAGTCTCGACGCGCGGCGACCGGGCAGACCCCGAGCTCGACGCGGTGGCCTCGCTGGAGACCTCGGGGCTGCCGATTCCCGGCGCCTGATTGGCCTCGCCCGGCGCCGCGCGGCGTCTCCGCTGCGCGCCCGGGACTCGATCCTCCGGCGGGCCCGGACTCCCGGTAGCTCAAGCGCGACAAGCGCCGCCCGATCGGCGGGCGAGGTTTGGCTTCAGTCGCGGCCACTCGTGCCGATGACTCCCGGCAAGTCGCGAGTGTTCCTGGCCGAGCGCGTGCCTGATTTCGGCGGCGCCGCGCCGGCTTGCCTGCATCGGTTGGCCGTCGGGAAATGCGATCCCGGCGCATGCCGAAGCCTCCGTTCCAGGAAACCAGCGGCGTGCCGAAACCCACGGATCCTGGTCGTCGAGGACGAGCTCAACCTGCGCCACGGTGCTGCGCATCCAGCTCGAGATCGCCGGCTTCGAGGTGCTCGAGGCCGAGGACGGCCAGATCGCGCTCGAGGTCAGCGAGCTGACTGCCGGACCTGGTGCTGCTCGACGTGATGATGCCGCTCGTGGACGGCTACGAGGTGCTGCCGCCGCCTGCGCTCGTCGTTCACGCGACGCGCCACATCCCGATCATCATGCTCACCGCCAGGGCGAGGAGACGCGCGCCTCGCAGGGCCTCGAAGGCGGCGCCAACGACTACATCAGCAAGCCGTGGGGCGGCGCGAGCTGGTGCTGCGCGTCCGGAACGCGCTCGACTGGAGCCGCCAGCAGCGCTCCGCCAGCCCGCTCACCGGGCTGCCCGGCAACCATCTCGATCAACGACGAGCTCAAGCGGCGCCTGTCGCGCAGCGACGCCGTTCGCGCATGCTCCAGATCGACATCGACTACTTCAAGTCGTTCAACGACTACTACGGCTACGCGCCGCGGCGACCAGGCGATCCAGACGCTCGCCGCGCATCCTGGTCGAGGCGTCGCAGTCGCAGCGGCGGCGACGGACTTCGTCGGGCACATCGGCGGCGACGACTTCGTGGTGCTGCACCGAGTGCGAGCGGCGGAGGCGCTGGGCGAGGACGATCATCGCCGGCTTCAGTCGAGGCGGTGCAGAGCCTCTACGACGCCGAGGATCGCGAGCGCGGCTACGATCGAGGTCCGCAACCGGCGCCACGTCGATCGAGCGCTTCCCGCTCATGAGCCTGACGATCGCGATGGTGCAGCACCGACCGCATGCCGGTCTCGCACCTGGCCGCAGCTGATCGACATCGCGCAGGAGCTCAAGGCCGCACGGCAAGGGCATCCCGGGCAGCGTGCTGGTGGGCGAGCGGCCGCGCACGCGGCGGCGCCGGCGCGGACGCGCAAGCAGGTCGCGTCGAGCCAGCGCGGACTCCGACGGGAAGTGCGCACGATGTCCACAGCGCAGGCCGAGCGGCGCCGGATCGCCAGACGCGCGTCCCGCCGGCCGGGCGACGGGCTGTCGACGCTCGCGCAGGCGATGCTCGCGCTGCGCAGCACCGGCGACCTCGGCACCGCGTGCGCGATCGCCTGCGCGACTGCGCGGTGCGCGCGCTCGGACGCGACCGACTCACCGGCTGCTGCGCGTCGACGCCGCGCAGCGGACGCGCTGCGCCTGATCGAGGACTCGGGCGTCGAGACGCCGTACCTGGCCGAGCACGGCGGGCCGGTGGAAGCGGTGATGCGCAGCGAGTGCGCGCTGTTCGACGACGGCATCGACGCGACGCCGCGCGCGCGCGAGACGCTGCTGTGGATCGAGCCGCCGCGCCGCCGCTGGCGAGCGTGCCGCTCGTCGCCGGCGGCATGGTGTACGGCTGCTGCTGCTGGCGTTCCGCCAGCCCGCGATCGCTTCGGCGCGGCCGACGCGCATGCTGCTCCAGACGCTTGGGCGACGGCCTGGCGCTATGACGCTTCGAGCGCTTCGAGCTGCGCCGCGATGCTGGCCGAGGAGCATCAGCGCCTCGTCGAGCTCGAGCGGCAGCGCAGACGCCGACGAGGAGGCGTCCTCGAACCTCATGTCGGTGGTCGCGCACGAGATCCGCAGCCCGCTCACCGCCATCAAGGCCTACACCGAGACGCTGCTCGACTCGCTCAGCAATCCGCACACGCCGCGCGAGACGCTTCCTCGGCATCATCAACGACGAGTGCGACCGGCTCACGCGCCTGGTGACCGACATCCTCGACCTGTCGCGGCTCGGAAGCGGGGCAGCGGCCGCTGCCGGCTCAGCCGCTTCGACCTGCGCGCATGGTCGGCGAGGTGGCGGACTCGCCGTCACGCCATCGCGACGCCGCGCGCCAGATCAGCGTTCGGAGTCGAGCGTCGATCCCGGCTGGTGGTCGAGGCGGATCGCCGACCTGCTGCAGCCGCCTGTTCCTCAACCTGCGTCGGCAACGCGGTCAAGTTCTCGCCGGTCGGCGGCGCTGGTGAGGCGTCGCGTCGTAGGTGCGCGGCGAGGACTGGCTGGGCGCGGTCGAGGATCAGGGGCCCGGCATCCCGCCCGAGGATCTGCCGCGCGTGTTCGAGCGCTTCTTCCGCGGCGCGCCAGGCGGGCGAGCAGCAGGTGGAGGGCACCGGGCTCGGGCTCGCGATCGCGCGCGGCATCGTCGGGCTGCACGGCGGCCGCATCTGGGTCGAGTCGCGGCCCACCGGCGGCAGCCGCTTCTGCTTCACGCTGCCGCTGCGCCAGATGGCCTCGCCCGGCGCGCGCCGCATCGCGCGCCAGATCGCGCTGCGGCCCGACCTGCGCGAGCTGTTCGACCAGACGCGCCGAGATGGTGGCCGGCGGCGATGGACGCCGAGATCGTTTCGCTCATGGTGGTGGATCCCGAGCGCGGCGACCTGTTCATCGCCGCCTCGCGCGGGCTCGAGGGCCAGGAACTCTCGCGAGCGCCGCATCACCGTGCGCTCGGGCGTGGCCGGCGCGGTGGCGGCCTGGGGCAAGCCGGTGCTGGTGAACAACATCGAGACCGACCGGCGCTTCACTGCGCCTCAACCATCCGCAGTACAGCACCAAGTCGCTGCTGAGCGTGCCGCTGCGCGTCGAGGGCGAGGTGCTGGGCGTGCTCAACGTCAACAACAAGATCTCGGGCGCCGCGTTCGACGAGCGACGACCTGGCGCTGCATGGTGGCGCTGGTGGAGCGCGATCGGCAGCGCGGTCGAGCGCACCTACGCCTACCCCGACAGCGAGCCGCGCGGTGGACGAAGCGCTGGAGGCGATCACGCAGCCTCACGCGCCTGCGCCGCGACTACCTGCTCGGCACGCGCAGCGCGGTGCGCTGGCCCGCGCCACCGCGCGCGAGCTGGGCATGAGCGCCGCCGAGATCGACACGCTCGGCTTCGCGCGCCGCGATCCACGACGTGGGCATGACCCGCGTCGAGCCCGATCACGTGCTGCAGCCGGCCGCGCCCGCACGGCGACGAGCGCGGTCGCCGCAGCATCCCGAGATCGGGGTCGAGATCATCCGTCCGCTGGAGTACATGGGCGCGGTGCGCGACCTGATCCTCGTGCCACCACGAGCGCTGGGACGGCTCCGGGCTATCCGCGCGGGCTGCGCGGGCGAGGCGATCCCGCTCGGCAGCCGCGTGCTGGCGGCGGTCGACGCGTACGAGCATGACCGGCCGGCCGGCCTCACCGCGGCGCCGCTGGCGCCGCAGAGGCGATCGACGAGCTGCGCGCAGCGAGGCCGGACACCAGTTCGACCCGCAGGTGGTGGAAGCGCTGCTGCGCGGGCGCTCGAGGCGCGAGGCGAACGTGCCATGAGCAGACGCGAGAAGCCGCGGATCCTCGCCGGCCGAGACGCTCAAGCTCAAGCGCGAGCTGGACGCGCGCGCGAGCGCGACCGGCTCAAGGCGCGCTGGCCAAGAGCGAAGGGCGCCCTGGCCGAGCAGCAGCCGCGGCCCGCGCTCCTAGCGCCGCGGCAGGCGCTCGCCGGCCGATCTCGGGCGGCGCGCGGCGCAGATCGCCAGGCTCGAGGAGGCACGCGAGCGCCTGAGCAAGCTCTACGCCACGCAGCTCGAGGAGAACCGCAAGCGCGCGCAGTAAGCTGCAGCACATCCTGCAGCGTGGTGAGCGACATCAGCTCGGACCTCGATCCGTCACCCTGCTGGCGCGGATCGCCGGGACCATCCGGAGATCCTGGGCTTCGGCATCGTGCTGATCCGGCGTGCGCGAGCCCGGCACCAACCTGCTGCGCGCCGCGCCTTCGCCGGGCTCGAGGCCGAGGCACGCGCGCGCCTGCGCAGGCCGGGACGTCAGCCTCGAGCGATTTCCAGTCCTGGCTCAAGGACGAGTTCAGGTCGAGCCGCTCCTACTTACATCAGCCACAAGGAGGCGTTCAACCGCACGACTGCCGCGCGGACCACACGGCCGACCTCGGGACCGCGCGCAGGACTGGGAGTGGCACGAGCGACGACGTGCTGCTGGTGCCGCTCTACAACCGCGCAGGGCGAGCTGACCGCCTACTTCTCGGTGGACGACCCGGTCGACCGCATGGTGCCGCCGCGCGAGACCATCGAGATGCTCGAGATGTTCGGCAACCACGCGGTGGTGGCGATCGAGAACGCGCGGCTCTACCGCCAGCTCGAGGCGCGCCCGCGCGAGGCTGGAGGACAGCCGAGCCAGCGCATGAAGGAAGTGCACGCGCTCAGAGCAACTTCGTCGCCACCGTCTCGCACGAGCTGCGCACGCCGCTCACCGCCATCCGCGCCTACGTCGACGCCATGCTGGGAGCCCGCCGAGAGCTTCGACCGCGAGCAGAATCTCGCGGTTCCTCCAGGTCATCAACGAGGAGACCAGCGGCTGGCCCGCCTCATCGAGTCGGTCCTCGACCTGAGCCGTTTCGATTCCGGACACCTGCGCCTGCGCCGCCAGTCGGTTGACCTGGCCGAGATCGTGGAGGAGGTCGTACGCACTGCTGGAGCCGGTCGGGCAGGCCGGCCAGGTCAGTCTCAAGGTGGCTGCGACGACGGCCGATGCCGGGTGGACGCCGACCGCGACCAGATGCCGGCAGCTGGTGCTGCACCTGGGCAGCAACGCGGTCAAGTTCACGCCTGCCGGCGGACACGTGACGTTCCGGCTGGAGGGCGACGCGCGGGAGATCACGCTGCGGGTGGAGGACACCGGCATCGGGATCCCCGAGCAGGCGCTGGAGAGGATCTTCGAGCGCTTCTACCAGGTGGATTCGTCGCTGCGTCCGCCGCTACGGCGGCACCGGGCTGGGGCTCGCGATCTGCAAGTCGATCGTCGACTGGCACGGCGGCCGCATCTTCGCCGCCAGCGCAGCCGGGCCAGGGATCGTGTTTCACCGTGGTGTTGCCGCGTCGCACCGCGCCACGCGTGGTGGTGCGGCCGGCGCCGCGGATGCAGCCGGCGACCGAGGACGTGCTGCGGCTCGCCGTCGAGATGGTGGCCGAGGTGATGGACGCGCGGGTGGTGTCGCTGCATGGCGCGTGAGCCGAGTGGAGACCTGGTGGTGCAGGCGGCGATCGGGCTCGAGGAGCGGGTGGTGCACGAAGCCGCGCATCAAGCCCGGCCGCGGTGTCGCCGGCTGGGTGGTGGAGCAGCGCCGCCCGGTGTGCGTCTCGAGCGTCGACGGCCGGAACGCGGTGGCGGCGTCGGGACGCGACGCGGTATCGCACCGGCACGTTCCTGCGCGGTGCCGATCGAGGGCCGCGAGGGCCTGCTCGGCGTGCTCAACGTGACCGATCCGGTCTCGCAGCAAGACGTTCGACGCCGAGGACTGCCACCTGCTGCTGCGACCTCGCCGAGCGGATCGCGCAGCGCCTGGCAGCGAGGCCCAGTCGCTGGAGGCGAACCAGCGCCGGCGTCGAAGGCACGGCGACCGCGCTCCGCGCAGCTGCTGCAGCACGTCGAGCGCGGGCGCCGCACCGCGCCCGACCGGGTGCGGCTGGCGCGGGCGACCGCGCGCGAGATGCGGCTGCCCGAGGCGGAGGTGGGCGTGATCGGGTTCGCGGCCACCGTGCACGACGTCGGCATGACGGTGGTGGGCGAGGACGTGGTGGATCGCGGCGGCGCGCTCACCGCCGGAGGAGCGCGAGCGGATCGAGCGCCACCCGGAGCTGGGCGCCGAGCTGCTCGGCCCGCTGGAGGCGGTGGGCGCGGTGCGCGAGGTGGTGCTGTCCGCACCACGAGGTGGTGGGACGGCATCGGGCTATCCGCGCGCGGCTCGCAGGGCCGGACATCCCGGTCGGCGCACGCGGTGCTGGCGGTGGTGGATGCCTACGAGAGCATGACGATGGGCCGCGCGCACCGCGCGCGCGATGTCGCCCGAGCGAGGCGCTGATCGAGATCGCGCGCTCGCAAGGGCAGCGCAGTTCGACCCGGAGGTGGTCGACGCGTTCGAGCGGGCGCTGCCGGAAGTGGAACGACAGCAACTGGCGGAACGGTCCGAGTCGAGGACCCCGCGACACACGACACGAGGAGGTGAGACGAGATGGCGAAAGGACGGATCCTGGTCGTGGACGACGAGATCTACATCGTCCACATCCTCGACTTCAGTCTCGGCATGGAAGGCTACGAGGTCATCACCGCGCTCGACGGCGAGCAGGCGCTCGAGAAGGCGCGCGCCGAGAAGCCCGACCTGATCGTGCTCGACATCATGATGCCGAAGCTCGACGGCTACGAGACCTGCAAGATGCTCAAGGCCGACGCCGACGACCAAGGACATTCCGGTGATCCTCCTGTCGGCCAAGGGCCGCAACGTGGACCAGAAGATCGGCTTCGAGGTGGGCGCGGACGACTACATCACCAAGCCGTTCAGCCCGCGCAAGCTGGTCGAGCGCATCAACGCGATCCTCGGCCAGAGCAGTTCGCAGCGCATGCGTAGGCCCCCGGGCGCGATCGCGATTCGTCGCACCGGGCGCGAGCCAGGTGTCGGCCTGAACCGGCTCGCCGCATCCAGCGCCTGCCGCGCGTGGTCGTCGCCGCGCGAGGCGTGAGGTTCACGCGATCCGCCCAGGCCCAGCCCCAACTCCATTCGTGCTGCGGTCGCCGCCGCATTTCTCAGCCCGCCACGAGTTTGTTCCGCCAAGCTCTCGGGCGTGTCTTGGCTGCCACCTGCGGAAGCGCACGATCCGAGACTTTTCCCGACGCCGAATCATCCCCCAGACCGGTTTGCGTTTGCCGCGTGCGGGGTTCGTCATGAGATCTCGGTCGCTTCTGGCTCGTCGCTCTCCCGGTCGTCCTGGTCGCGCCGCCCACCCGCGCCTCGCACGGCCCGCTCGACACGCTGTTCGTGCTCAACAGCCTGTCGCTTCCGGCGGTGGCGCTGGATACCACCGGCGATCGCCACCTGGCCTACATCAGCAACAGCACATTCTCCAGCATTCCTGGGAGACCGGTAGCTGGCAGACCGAGGCGATCGTCGACAGCGTGAGCACGACGAACTACAACAGCTTCCGGCTGCGCATCGCCCCAGACGGTTATCCGGTGGCGGCCTACGTGCGCAAGGGCCGGTTCGTCTGCGCGGTGCGTGGCCCGAAGCGGCGGCAGCAGGACACGCTGGACACGCTGCCGGCACCCGGATTCCCCATCGCGCTGGATCTCAACTCCGCGACCGGCGAGCCCCGCCGGTGGCCTGGGGGCGAAGATGGCGGCTTCCCCGGGTCCTTCACCGACTCTTCTACGCGCGCCACAGCGGCGGTGCGTGGACCACACAGCAGGTGGACACCACGTTTCGAGCCTCCTGGCTGAACGTGGCGCTCGGTCATCGACGCCGGCGTCGCGGCGCCGCACACATCGCCTGAGCGTGCCCCGCGCCGATGCAGGTCCCGAGCGTCAGTGCTGACCTACGGGGAGGGTGCCGGCCCGACGGACCGTTTCACCGCGTGGCGGTCGCCGACGGCACACTGTTAAGTCCCGACGTTCCTGACGGTGGTCGATCGATCCGCTTCTTTAACGGCGAGCCGCCCGGCTCTCCTGCCAGCCACCCGCCGTGACCCACCCAGTCGCCGCGAATCCGGCCGTGAAGGGTTCCGCTAGCGCCTATCGAATCCCGGGCGATCGTGGCAGTGGTGGATCGACGTCGACCGATCTCATTTCTGTTCCGGTAGCCCGGCCCGGCTGGCTGACAGCGCCGATCCTTCCGCGGAGTCCGTTCATCAGCTTCGCGGAGATCTCGCGCCGATCAGGCCCGCACTCGCGGCCGATCCCAACCCGGCGAAGATCGGGAAAAGTGCGAGCGAGGTATCGAGCGATGCCGCCTTCTGGCTGTATCCCCCACCGCGGGAGGTGAGGGACAGGCGCTCCTTCAGCGTCGAGCGTCTGAGCGCAACCGCCGGACAGGCTCGAAGCGGCGTGTAGCGCGAACCGCCAACGGCGGTCGGATCTGGGGCCATCGTGGTGTGGCGGACCCGGACGGATCTCGTGTCCCCCATTCGGCCTCACGACCGACGACGGTCACCGGCCCCTCGCTCAGGCGCGGATCGGAACGACGCCCGCGGCGTCGCCCTTTTCCCCCGTGGCCCCAATCCCGCACGCTCTGGCGACGATCTGCGCTGTCGAGTGCACGCTCGCGCGCGAGGGCGCGATCGCGCTCGAGCTGCGACCTGGTCGGCCGGCGCGTGGCGTTTCCGCTCGCTGGCGAGGGTGTCTCCCGGGCCGCATGCGATCTCGTGGGCCGTTCCGACCTGGCCCCCGGGCACTACTGGCTCACCGTGCGCTCGGACGGCAGCGCATGGGCACGCGTTCGGTCGTCATCCTGCGCTGACCGACTGCGGCGACATCGCGAAGGCTGCCGGCGCGGGTGCAACGAGCGTGCCCCGCACGCGGATGGATTTCAACGCCATTCGGACGCGATCCTCGATCGTGGCACCGGGCGGCATGCTCTGCACTGCTCCGCCGCCCGTCGCGCTCCACGGGGCTGAGCGAAGCGCCCGGAAGGTAGGGCGACGTCGCTCGGTCTCCTCGTCTCCCGTCGGCTGGCTTGTCGCGGCCTGCTGTGCCCGGGCGGCCTTCGCCGCCGCCCGCGCCTCGGCCGCCGCGATGCAGTGGCGCATGAACTCGGCTCCCGAACGTGCGCTCCGCGGCGAACTGGTTGTGCGCCCGGCACAGGAGCCGCATCGCCATCCACCGTCGCCTCGCCGCCGCAGCGCCACCTCGGTGACGTGGTCGAACTTCGAGGTCGGTCTCCGCCTGGCACCGGTGCCCATCGTCGCTCACGAACGTGCACATCGGCCTTCGTCACGCTGCCAGACCGCCCGCTTCACGTGCGCCGGGATGCGGCGCGGGTTCGCGGACACGCGGCTGCGGCGCGGCGGCGGCTCGACGTAGCCGCGAAGCTTCTGCTTCTCGATCTGCGGGATCAGGGCGTCCAGCGCCCGCTCGAACACCTGGGCGAGGTCCCCCGGATGCGCACCCGGTGTCCGAGCAGGGCTCTGCACGTAGCGCAGCTTCTCGTGTGCGCTCGCGCTCATCGTGAACTGCACCGCGTACGACTCTGTCGACAGCGGTGTCACTTTGTGAACCTGGTGGACACATCGCAGCTGTCCGTGCGGACACCTCGCGCGGCTCCGGCGGCACATTCCTCGGCGGCCGCAGGCGACGCCGAGTCACCAGGTCAAGCACGTCGGACTGCGGGAACCGCGCGGCCAGCAGCTGCTCGATCTCGGCCGTTGCTCTTGCGCGCGGCGGCAGAGCAGCAACTCCGCGGCGTTTTCCTCGATGAGATGTCGGGCCTCAGGAGCAGCACCGCACGTCAGGTTGCAGCTTGCCTAGGGCTGAGCCATCGGAGATCGCGGGAGAGCCTGGCCGCGCGGTCAGGCGAACCGGATCCGTTTCAACGCCGCCTGCTCCGTGTAATGCCCGCGATCCACGCAGTAGGCGAGCATCGAGGGTATCCGGCCGGAAGGTAGAGCTTGCGCTCGTCGAACTCGGCGATCCGGGCCAGCAGGGCGGCGGTGGTCTCGTGGTCGTGCGTGAAGAACGTGTCGAGATCACGGGAGAGAAGCGCATCGGACAGGTGGGACATCGAGTACGGGATTCACGGCAGACTCCTCGCGGGGGCGAGTGTCGAGGACCTATGCACTTCCCGTACCACGACCGCTCCAACTTCCCCCTTGCCGCGTCACCGCCCACGCGGCACTCTGTCACCCGTCCCCGCACCGTCCCCACGTCTCCATCTCGCCCCACAGGTCCATTCATGTCCTTCGCCCAGGTCGCGCTCCCCTGCCGCTCCGCCGCACGTTTACCTACAGCGTGCCCGACGAGCTCGACCGCCGGCATCAAGCCCGGGCGTCGAGGTGCAGGTGCCGTTCCGCGGCCGGCCGCGCAAGGGTTCGTGGTCGAGATCGCGGGCGAGAACCCGCTGCCCGAGGGCACCGCGGCGCAGGGGATCGCGCGGCCACGCTCGGCGCCGCCGGTGTTCAGCCCGCACCTGCTCGCCTTCACGCGCTGGATCGCCGACTACTACCTGGCGCCGCTGGGGCGAGGTGCTGGCGGCGGCGCTCCCGGGCGGGCTCGAGGGGTTCGCGAAGAGCCGCGCGGCGCAAGTCGGCGGTCGAGGATCGCACGTCGCGCGCTGGCGCTCCGCGAGCGCATCACGCTCACCGCCGGCCAGCGCGAGGCGATGGCGGCGCTCGAGCGCGCGCTCGAGCAGCGCGGCGGCTTCGCACCGCTCCTGCTCCACGGCGTCACCGCCAGCGGCAAGACCGAGCTCTACCTGCGGCGCCGCCGATCGCGTGCGCCAGGGCGGCGGGCAGACGCTGGTGCTGGTGCCCGAGGTGGCGCTCGGCTCGCAGCTGGTGCGCGAGTTCCGCCGCCGGTTCGGCAGCCGCGTCGGCGTGCTGCATTCGTACTCTGCCTGCGGGCGAGCGGCGCCGGAAGAACTGGGAGCTCGCCCGCCGCGGGGCGCTGGACGTGGTGGTCGGGCGCGCGCTCGGCGGTGTTCGCGCCGCTGCCCAATCTCAAGCTGATCGTCGTGGACGAAGAGCACGAGCCGGCCTACAAGCAGAGCGAGATGCTGCGCTACCACGGCCGCGACGCCGCGGTGCGCGCGCGCCCAGATGCTGGCGATCCCGGTGGTGCTGGGCTCCGCCACGCCGAGCCTCGAGTCGCTCGCCAACGCCGCGCGCGGCAAGTACACGCGCATCGTGCTGCCCGATCGCGTGGACCAGCGCCCCTTGCCCATCATGCGGGTGGTGGACCTGCGGCGCGAGGCGGCGGCGGCTCGCTGCTGTCGCGCCCGCTGCGTGACCGCACTGGCCGAGCGGCTCGAGCGCAAGGAGCAGGCATTGCTGTTCCTGAATCGCCGCGGGCACTCGCACCACACCCAGTGCCGCGAGTGCGGATGGGTGCCGACCTGTCCGAACTGCGACATCGCGCTCACGCTGCACCTCGCGCCGCGCGAGCGGCGCTGCCACTACTGCGACCATCGCCGAGCCCGCCACCGCCCAGTGCCCGAGCTGCCAGGCGGTGCTGCTCAGGCTCTCGGGCGCCGGCACCCAGCGCGCCGAGCGCGAGCTGGCCGCGGTGCTGCCGCCGCGCGCATCATGCGGCTCGACACCGATGTCGCGCGCGACCGGGGTGCGCCCGCGCAGGTGCTGCAGCCTTCGCGAGCGGCGAGGGCGACGTGCTGCTCGGCACCCAGATGATCGCCAAGGGGCTCGACTTCCCGCGCGTCACGCTGGTCGGGCGTGCTGGACGCCGACGTGGCGCTCCACCTGCCCGACTTCCGCGCCGCCGAGCGCGCCTTCCAGCTCCTGGTGCAGGTGGCGGGCCGCGCCGGCCGCGGCAGCACGCCGGGCGAGGTGCTGGTGCAGACCGTCTCGCCCGAACACCCCGCCATCACCGCCGCCTGCCGCTACGACGCCGAAGGCTTCGCCGAGCGCGAACTGGCCGAGCGGCGCGAGGCCAGCTATCCGCCGTTCGTGCGGCTCGCGACCCTGCTGCTGACCGGCGCCTGATGAAGAAGAGGTCGAGGCGCGCCGCCGACGCGCTCGCCGAGGCGATCGCACCCGAGGCAGCGAAGCACGACGATGCGCGTGCTGGGCCCCGCGCCGCAGGCGCTTGCTCGTTTGCGGGCAAGTACAGATGGCACCTGCTGCTCAAAGCGGCGAGCGCCCCGGCGCTGCGCGCGGTGGCCGCGCGCGGCTTCGAAGTGGGCAGAGTCAAGGCGCGCCCATCCAGTGTCCGCGTCGTGGCGGACGTGGATCCGGTCGAGTGCTGTAGGACTTCACCGATACGCGCGCTTGATCCTGCCCCAGGTCGATGTGCCCGCCGGCGTCTGACCGGAGGCGAACTTCACGATGCGATGGTTCCCGCCATCGGCCACGTAGACGCTTGCCGTCGGGGCCGACCGCGATCCCCTGCAGGGCCTTGAACGCTCCGTTGGGTCCGGCGAAGCCGGCCACTGGGCGAGGTAGCCGCCGCCGCCGTCGAACATCTCGACCCGATGGTTCCCGGTGTCCACCACATACGATGTGGGAGACGCCATCGGTCGCGATCCCCTGGAGGCCCGGAAGCGTCACGTCGCCGAACTGCCCGTCCCCTGCACCCGCGCTACCCCACTGGGCGATGAAGGCGCCGCCGCACTGTTGAACCTCTGCACGCGGTGGTTGTTGGCGTCGGTGGCGAGCACGTCGCCCGCGGCGTCCACCGACGACGCCGATCACGTGCCTGAACTGGCCGGCGCCGCGCTGCCGACAGAGCCCCAGTGCGCGAGGGAACACACCCGCGCCGTCGAACTTCTGGATGCGGCTGCTGGCCCAGTCGGTGACGAACAGGTTGCCCGCGCTGCCGACGGCAATGACGGTGGCAGCGCGCAGGAACTGGCCGTCGGCATTGCCGGCCAAACCCACTGCGAGAGGTAGGCGCCGTTCGGGTCGAACTTCTCGACCCGGCATTGATAGTAGTCCGTGACGTAGACCTCGCCGCCGGCGCCCACGGCGATGCCGTTGGGTGACCAGAACTCGCCGGATCACCGCCGCCGAGACGGGCCCCATTGCGTCAGGTAGTTCCCGTCGCCGTCGAACTTCTGCACGCGGTTGTTGTTGAAGTCGGCGACGTAGACGCGGCCCGACGCGTCGACCGCGATCCCAACCGGCGTGTCGAACTCGCCGGGTCCGCGCTCCCGTCGAGCCCCAGGCCGCCACAACCGCCGGCGGCTGGGTCGGCGCGCGACCGGGAGGCGCCACCCGCACGAGGGCGAGCAGCAGGGTAGCGCCGGGGATGCGCGGGTTGCCATGGCGGGCGCCGGGGCAAGTACGATGCCAAGTCCGATGCCGTATGTTCACCTTGAGCGTACGCCAGCCCGCCTCAGTCCGCGGCGGGAATCACGCGCCGCCCATGCTCACCACACCGTCGCGACCGCCGACGCACCGGGTGCCGGTTGTCAGGTTCCGGCAAGGCACTCGCCCCCTTCATATTGCCGGGCATTGCCCTTGACGCACCGGGGGTTACCGGAACACACTCGCGGCCGCAACTGCCGACCGCCGCGGCACTGGCATCAATCCCGCATAGGAACCCTGACGACATGCCATCGCCCCGTCTCAGCGCCGCGCCTCGGTCGCCGGCCCAATCACCGGTGCCCCGGCACCCGGCGTGGTCGAGGCGGTCTGCCGCCCGCCCGGTCACCTTCGAGTCGGTGCGCGAGCACCCGCGAGGTCAAGATCTACGTGCGGGCGGCCGACGCAGGCGCTGGCCGAGATCGGCTGACACCGAGCACGGCGAGCGCCACGTGGGCCTGGTCGCGCACATCGCCTACAACACGCTCGAAGCGTCTCGGGCACCCCGAGCGCGCAGGCGGAGCTGGCGGCGATCGCCGGGCTACCTGCACGACATCGGCAACGCGGTGAAC
>ERZ1370068.884-contig-10809_pt1 | contig 28448 bp, 31 predicted proteins | sample MGYA00561227_ERZ1370068 | MGnify/ENA primary metagenome ERZ1370068 (study PRJEB38410, sample SAMEA6850437) | metagenome | study: Metagenomic assessment of the ecological functions of the soil: analysis of the soil microbiota associated with the...
CGTTACGTATTGCGACGCGGTATCGTCGTCGTAGCCGGTCGCGATCGGCTCGGAAGTCGAGATTGATGTTTGTCGGCGCCGCGGGCCCGACCGCGGCGGCGGCCCGCTGGGCGAGGTTGAGCCTCGCGGCGGGGTTGCCGAGCAGGCGCGCCCTGCAGCCAGGCCTTAATGGCCGATCTGGTAAGGCCATCCACGCTGATCGTGAGCACGACGCGCGTGCCGTCCTTCGCGTGGGCGGCGGTGGTGATCGAGGTCATCTTCGAGGCTGGTCCAGCCGCCCCAGCCGGTCGCCGGCTGGCGTGCCGTCCGCGTCGAGGCTTCTGAGCGGGTTGCCCGTTCTTGTCGGTACGCCGACGCCGAAGTAGGCGATCGTCGACAGCCGGGCCGTGAGTCCCGAGGACGGCGCGTCGTTGACCTCCCAGTAGGGCAGGAAGCCCGTAGTCACCCGGCGGCGGAGGTGCGTGGCGTCGAGCGGCGTCGCCGGTCGCGGCGAGGCGGGGAGGCGGGCCGGAGGCGTCGTCGGCGGCGGGCGGCGGCGAGGTGTGGCTGGACGGGGCGTCGACGGGCGCGTCCGACGGCGCCGGGGCCGCCGAGGCGGGCGCATGGCTGCGGCGGCGCGACGCGCCTACGCGCTCGATGGGATCAGGGGCCCGGCCGGTGGCTCGTTGCCGGCGGGCAGCGCGGGCGTGCGCCCGGCCGGCCACCTTCGGCACAGGTATTGTCGCCGGCGCGCGGCCGGTACGGGACGGTGTGACCCGGCCGCCGGGCGTGAAGTCGATCCGAGTCGGCGGCGTGGGCCGTCGCCCTCTGCTGCACTGGACGCCGGGCTGTTGGGCGCCGACGCCGGCCGCCGCGTCGGCCTGATTGGCGCCGCCTGCGGCGCGCGAGTCGCGGCGACACGGCCACGCGGCCGGTCGTGCGGCGGCGGTCGGCGCCGCGAGCGCCAAGGACCTCGGCGCCGCAGATCAGGAGGCCGGTCTCGCGACGACGGTCGCGAAGCGGCCACGCAGCCCCGCGCGGCGCGTGACGGAGGCCGGGCGGGCGGGCTGGCGGAGCGCGGAGCGGCGGAATCGCCGTACGGCCTTCCCTTCGTTCGGCCGCACGGGCTTGGCGGCGCGGGACCCCAAACGGTAGCCCGGCGTCTGGCGTTCAGCCAACAGATGACGATGGTCCCGGCAGTGGGGGTACGGTGGAGTCCGGTGCGTCCGGGACCGTCTCGAGCGCGCGATTCGGCGGCGGGCCGGCCTGCCTCGGCCGCGGGCCGTCCTTACTTCAGGGTCGCGGGCGCGCCGCCCGGCGGATCGGGCAGTGCGCGGTCCGGGCCACGAAGCATCGGCCTGCCGCCACGCCGCCAGATCTGGATCGATCGCGCGTCGACGCGGGAGCCGGCGCCCGCTGGCGGCCGATCCGGACGACCGACACGCCGGGGTCGCCGCCGACGCGCCGGGCGGCAGCTCACGCCGATCACGTTGTGGGTCATGAAGCTCAGGTCGCCGACGATCGAGCGGTAGTAGCCTGGATGGGCTCGCGCCGCCGGCGTCGGGGTCGAGGACTGCCTCGCCGGTGCTCGCGCGTCGGCGTGAAGGCGATGTCGCTGGCCGTGGTAGTCCGGCGCGCCGCGCCAGAGGTCGGCCAGCGACTCGGTCGAGGTGAACAGCGCGTTCAGGTAGTAGCCGGTGTGGCTGTGGCCGTCGGCGATGACCGCCGAGGCGCCGGCCGCGAGGAACGCGTGTCGCGTAGTTGTCGGCGCGCTGCTTCGCGACCGTCAGCGTCGGCGCGGCCTTGTTCGGCTCGAGTTGCCCGAGGCGTAGCAGCAGGTGGTGGAGGAAGACGATCGCGCCCGGGGCGAGCTGCGAGCTGGCGGATGAGGGCTCGCCGTAGGTACTTGAGGTCTGAGTGGGTGCCCGCGGCGGTCGCGTTCAGGCCGAAACCGTCTTTCGTCGTGTAGCTCGGGCCGTACGGTGTACGGGCTCGGCCAGCCGTTGCCGTGGCCCAGGTAGATGACGACGTTCGCGCCGGTCGTCGCCGCCTTCACCGCCGACCAAGTCGCGTTGGGGCTGTAGACCCGGGATGACGTTCGCGGTGTGCTTGACCGCCTCGGCGTAGAGCTGGTTGGCGTCGTCGAGGTACTGGAGCGTGTCGGCGCCGACGATGATCACGACCCTCGCGTCGCTCCGGCACCCCGGCCGCCGCGACGGACGGCACGACCACCCCGAGCAGGGCGGACGCGACGATGACCGTGGCGAGGGACGACCTTGCGGCAAGCGTGAGCTCCGTGGCGGCTGACCGGGTGGACGCTTGCGCAGCCTCCGATCCCGCACGGCCGAGAGCAACTCGCGAGATGGTCCCGCGGCGATGACCCATCGGTCCGGCGCCGGGTGGGGACGCGGGCGGACCGTCAGTGGCCCGGGGTGCGGTCCCGGGTCAGTCGAAGGCTGGCGACGAGCTCGGCGAGCGGGGGTTCGAGCGGTCGCGCTCGACAGGATCGGCCGTCCGTCGGGCGTCGCGTCGATCGCACGTGGCCATGGCGACGCCGACGCGCGGTCGTCGCCAGGCGAAGCCCAGCTCGTCGGAGCCGTCGAACTCGTTCGTGACGAGGTACACGCAGCTCCAGCGGCTCCGAGCGCGAGGAAGCCGTGGGCGACGCCGGCCGGGATCTACGACCCAGTCGTCGGCGTCGAGCTCGTGGGTCTCGACGCGGGGCGCGATCGGCCGCGCCGGACGCGATCGGGCGGACGTCGACGAGCGCGACGAGGGCGCGGCCGCTCGCGACGACCCAGCAGTCGAGCTGGCGGCGGTGGCAGTGGAAGCCCGCGGAGGACGCCGGCCGCGCGAGCTCGAGAGGTTGGCCTGGACGAAGCGCGGCTCTGAGCCGGCGGGCGCGCCGGTCTCCGCGACCGCGTCAGAGTCAGGAACGCCGGACGCGCGCCAGACCTCGCGGGAACGCAGCCGCGGCCGTCGCCGTGGCGGACGAGCCGCCCGTAGCCGGACGCCGGCAGCGACCGAGTCGCTCACGGGGCACCGGCCGCCCTCGTCGGCGCAAGAGGAGCGTCGGCGTGTAGTCGGCGAGCGCCGCCTGCCCACGATCGCAGCGGCTCGCCGCGCCGGCAGCGGCGTCGGTTCGAGGACGGCCCAGGCCGGCGGCGTCGACGCGCGCGGCCAGGTCGCCGCGGCACCTCCTCGATCTCGGACGGCCGCGCCGGCCTGCCGGAACAGCTCGCGAGCCCAGTCGGCACGCGGACGCGACGCCGGTGTTCACGACGTGGTGGAGCCCGCCGACGTCGCCCGGAACCGAGCAGCTCGACGATCGCCTCGGCGACGTCGTGGCTGAACGTCGGCGAGCCCACCTCGTCGCTCGACGACCTTCAGCGGCTCCCCGGCGGCGCGGGCGCGCCCGGCGGCGGCGAGGATCTTCGCCGGGAAGTCGTTGCCGGGCGGGCCGTACAGCCAGGCCGTCGGACGATCCCCAGGCTGAGCGGCGGCGTCGCGGTAGGCGGCGCGTCGCCGCGATCTCGCCGGCGAGCTTCGACGCGCCGTACGGGTTGATCGGGCTGGTCGCGGTCGCCGGGCGCAGCCGCGGCCGTCGTCGCGCCGGCCGTCGAACACCTCGTTCGTCGAGACGTGGACGAGGTCGATGCCGCGCGCCGCCGTCGCCTCGGCCAGGACGCCGGACCGCATCGCCGTTGCCGGCCGGTGGCGAGCTCCGGGTCGCGGGCGCAGCCGTCGACGTCGGTCCAGTGCGGCGGCGTGGACGACGACCTCCGGCCGGTCGCGGTCGAGCAGCGCGTGATGCCGCTCGGGGCGTCGAGGTCGAAGTCGGCGCCGGGTCCAGGCGATCGGCCCCGCCAGGCCGGTGAACGGCGCGTCCTCGAGCGCGCGCGACGAGCGCCCGCCCGAGCCGCCCGCCCGCGCCGGTGACCGCGACGCGCACGGCGCTTCAGGCCTCCGTCGACGCCGCGCGAGCCGCGCCCCGTACTGGCGCTCGTAGTAGGCGTCCCAGTCGCCGGACCGCGCCGCCCGCCACCACGGCTCGTTGCGCCACGATACCAGTCGACGGTCGCCGCCAGCCCGTCCTCGAACGACGACCGCGGTCCGCCAGCCGAGCGCCGCGAGCTTCGAGCCCGTCCATCGCGTAGCGCCGGTCGTGGCCGGGCCGGTCCGCGCACGTGGCGGACGAGCGACCACGGCTTGCCGAGCCGCTCGAGGAGCGCCGCGACGACGTCGCGGTTCGTCATCTCGGCGGAGCCCGGCACGTTGTACGTGCTCGCCGGTCGCGCCGTGGCGCAGGACGTAGTCGATCGCGTCCGGCGTGGTCCGGCGACGATACAGCCAGTCGCGGCGCTGGAGGCCGTCGCCGTAGAGCGGCAGCGGCTGGTCGTCGATGGCGTTCGTGATGAACAGCGGGATCAGCTCTCGGGATGGTGGTACGGGCCGTACGTGTTCGAGCCGCGGGTCACGACCGCGTCGACGCCGTGGGTCGACGACGTACGAGCTCCGACGAGCAGCTCGCCGGCCGCCTTGGCCGCCGAGTACGGCGACCGCGGGTCGAGCGGATCGGTCCTCGCGGGAGTGGCCCGTCCTCGACCGAGCCGTAGACCTCGTCGGTCGAGACCTGCAGGAAGCGAACGGCTCGACCGCGCGGCGCGTCGCCTCGCGGACACGCCTCGAGCAGGACGTGGACGCCGACGACGCCCGGTCCGGAGGAACGCCTCGGGGTCGAGGATCGAGCGGTCGACGTGCGACTCGGCGGCGAAGTTGACGACGGCATCCGCGTCGGCGACGAGCGGCCGGACGACGTCCGCGGTCGGCGATGTCGCCCTGCACGAAGCGGAGCCGGGCGGCCGCGCTCCGGGTCGGCCGTCGACCGCGGCGAGGTTCGGCCTCGGTTGCCGGCGTACGTCAGCTTGTCGAGGACCGTGATCCGCGTCCCGTCGTCGCGGGCGAGGACGTCGCGGACGTAGCACGAGCCGATGAAGCCGGCCCCGCCGGTGACGAGGATGCCGGGGAACGCGGAGCGGACGAGGTCACGGCCACCGGGCGCTCGACCGGCGGCGCGAGGTTGCCCGGCGTGGTCGTCGTCGCGGGCGAGCTCGGCCGCCCGGATGCAGCGATGCGACCGTCCCGGCGTCGGTCCAGTGGCCCTCGTAGACCGGGCTGAAGAGGCGGCCGTCGGGGATGTAGTGGTTGAGGACGTCGGTGATCTCGAACTCGCCGCGGCCCGACGGCGCGAGGCGGTCGATGACGTCGAACGCGTCCGGCCGCAGGAAGTAGACGCCGATCGGGATCAGGTCGCTCTTCGGCTGGCGGGCTTCTCCTCGAAGCCGACGACGCGGCCGCCGGCGTCGAGCTCCGCGACGCCGAACCGCTCCGGGTCCGGGACCCGGTAGAGCAGCGTCCCGGCCGCCCACGGCCCGGCCTCGAACTCGGCGGCGACGTCGGCCAGCGCCGGGCCGCGCAGGATGTTGTCGCCGAGCACGCAGCAGAACGCGTCGTCGCCGACGAAGTCGCGGGCCAGCCCGATCGCGTGGGCGATGCCCGAGCGCGCCCGCGCTGGTAGCGGTACGTCAGGTCGAGCCCGAAGTGGGCGCCGTCGGCGAGCAGCTCGACGACGTCGCCGACGCTCTTGCCGCCGACGATGACCATGACCTCGCGGATGCCCATCGAGGCCAGCGTCTCGATCGGGTAGTAGATCATCGGCCGGTCGTAGATCGGCAGCAGGTGCTTGTTCGTGACGATCGTCAGCGGGTAGAGGCGGGTCGCGGTCCCGCCGGCGAGGACGATGCCCTTCATGCGGCGGGAAGCGTAGCAGGCGGCTCGATGCCGGGCTCGGCGCGTCACGGCGCGGCGGCGCGACCGACGGCTTCGGGTCGGGACGAACGGCGTCGGCGACGGTGCGGCTGGATGCACGGCTGCTCGCCGCTCGGGCACGACGCCGCCGGGTCCGGTGATCGAGCAGTCGATCGGCTCGTCGCCGCGGTCGGCGGCAGGCCGCCGTGGTAGTCGAGGACGACGAGGACGTACTCGAGCTTGTCGAGGTCTGCCGCGGGCTGCGAGGTAGGCGGTCTGGACGATGCCGTTCGCGTCGCGCCGGACGTCGATCACCTGGCCGAGCAGGAGGCCCTTGGGATACGGGCGAGCGGATGCCGCCGCCGAGCTCGATGCCGGCCGTCACGACCTCGTCGCCGAGCTCGATGCCCTCGGTCGAGTCGATCGTTCTTCATCTGGAGCGTCTCCTCGAGCTGTCCCGACGACCTCGCCGGTCGGCGAGGCTCGACTGCAGCTGGCCGATGACCGTCGAGCTCTGGTCGGTGATCAGGACGACCTTCGGCGAAGTTCGGGCCGAGCTCGACGACCCGGCCGGCGAGCGCGCCGCCCTCGGCGATCACGACGTCGCCCGCGCGCGATGCCGTCGTCGCTGCCCTTGCTGATCGTGACGACCCGCCGGAACTCGGAGGACTCGCGGCGAGATGACCTCGGCGGCGACGGTCTTGTACTCGAACGCGTTCTGGAGCTGGAGCAGGCCCGGTGAGGACGTCGTTCTGGCGCTGGATCTCCTTGGCCTGCTCGTTCTCGGTCGTCAGTCGCCTGCGTTCTCCCGGCGGAGCGTCGTGTTGTCGCTGTTGAGCCGGTCGATCTCGCCGACCGCGGTGACGACGCTGCGACACGCCTGACGCGACGCCCGTCGACGCGCGCCCTGGATCGGCCGAAGCGCGCGAGTTCAGCGCGCTCTGGAGGTCGTGGACCACCGGGTTCGAGGAGAACGGCCATCATCAGCAGCGTCGTCGAGAGCAGGGGCGATGAAGACGATCGAGCGACGGCGGGCGGCCCGGGAGGCGAGGAGGGAAGTCATCGGGATCATCGACTCGGATCTCGACGCGGGAGGCCGTGCTCTCGCCTAGCGTCGAGGCGGCGGGAGTAGGTGTCCGCGACGAGGACGCCGGTCCATCGTCGGGTTGCCCAGCTCCTGGAGGACGATGCCGGTGCCGCGGGCGACGCAGGTCAGCGGGTCGTCGGCGATGTGGACCGGCATCTGGTCGCCTCGGCGACCCGCCGGTCGAGGCCCGCCAGCAGCGCGCCGCCGCCGGCGAGGACGATGCCCTGGTCCATGATGTCGGCGACGAGCTCCGGCGGCGTCTCCTCGATCGTGTCCTTGATCGTGTCGACGATCTGCTGGACCGACGGTCTCGATCGCCTCGCGGATCTGGTCGGCGCCGACCTCGACGCTGCGCGGCAGGCCGGTCAGGAGGTCGCGGCCGCGGAGCGCGACCCGCTGCTGGTCCCACTCGCCGGGATACGCCGAGCCGATCGCGATCTTGATGTCCTCGGCCGTCCGCTCGCCGAGGAACAGGTTGTACTCGCGCCGGGCGAACGTCGACGATGTCCTGGTCCATCTCGTCGCCGCCGATCCGGATCGACGCGGCTGACGACGATGCCGCCGAGGCTGATGACCGCGACCTCGGTCGTGCCGCCGCCGATGTCGACGATGAGCGACCCGGACGGCTCGCTGACCGGCAGGCCCGGCGCCGATCGCGGCGGCCATCGGCTCCTCGATGAGCCGCGCCCAGCGGGCGCCGGCGTTGAGCGCGCGCGTCGCGGACGGCCCGCTTCTCGACCTCGGTCACGCCCGACGGGATGCCGAGCAGCATCCGCGGCCGCGGGATCAGCCCGACCCGGTCGTGGACCCTGTCGACGAAGTACTTGATCATCTGCTCGGTGACGTCGAAGTCGCTGATGACGCCGTCGCGGAGCGGGCCGGATCGCGATGATGCTCGCCGGCGTCCGGCCGACCATCCGCTTCGCCTCGGCGCCGATCGCGAGGACCCGCTTCGTCTTCGCGTCGATCGCCACGACCGACGGCTCGCTCATCACGATCCCGCGGTCGCGGACGTGGACCAGGGTGTTGGCGGTGCCGAGGTCGATCCCGATGTCGCGGGAGAAGAGGCCGAGGAAGCGGTCGAGCATGGTTGCCGGCAGGTCCTTCGAATGCGGGGGTCGGATCGAGCGCCGCGGCTCAGCGGGGCGGGCAGATCGCGCGCCTGGATGTCAGGCGCTGAAGCCTGAGGCAGTATACCCGCGCCGATCGAAGCCGCCGGTCAGGGCCCCGGCAACGCGAGCCGTTGGCGCTACGGCTGGTGACGTGGACCTACGAGGAGCTCCTCGACCTCGCCCGGCGGCTCGAGGACCAGCCGCTCACGACGCCGACCGGTCGCGAGTTCACCGTCGGCGTGTACCTCGACTGCCCGTTCTTCATCCCGGCATCGACCGGCGCGTCGGGCGGAGCGACGGCCGGAAGGCCGCGGAGCGGTTCCTCGAGCGGTACACCGCGACCGGCAGCCATCCGTCCCTCGGACTACGGCGACGTCACCCGCAACGCTTCCTATTTCCTCGGGATGCTGGCCGCCCGCTGACGCGCGCCGCTTCAGCCCGCGAGGGCCGGGGTCGGCCGGGCCGGTCGAACACGACGCCCCGGTCACGCAGCGATGACCCACGCGTCGTGACCGACGATCAGGTGGTCGAGCAGGTCGATGTCGAGGAGGCGCCCGGCCGCCAGCGCCTCCGCGGTGAGGTGGAGGTCATCGCGGCGACGGCGTGGGGTCGCCGCTGGGGTGGTTGTGGGCGACGATGATCCCGGCCGCGTTCGAGCCGGACCGCGTCGCGGAACAGCTCGGCGATCCGGACCAGCGACGTCGACACGTTGCCCTGGTAGACGGTCGCGACGCGGAGGACGACGTTCTTCGTGTTGAGGACGACGACCCGCAGCTCCTCGCGCTCGAGGCGGCCCATCTGGGAGCACGAGCCGGTCCGCGACGTCGGCCGGCGAGCGGATCGTCCAGCGCGCCGGCCGGCCAGTCCGCGAGCAGCCGCCGGCCCAGCTCGAACGCGGCCGCCAGCTGGGCCGCCTCGCGACGCCGATCCCGGGCACCGACCTCGATCTCGACGTCCGTCGCGCGGGCGAGTCCGGTCAGCCCGTCGTGCCGAGCGATCGCGTCCTCGGCGAGGTCCACGGCCGACCGCCCGGCCGACGCCGGAGCCCCAGATGCAGCGCGATCAGCTCCGCCGGCGCTCAGTCCGGCGGCGCCGCGGGCGGCGAGGCGCGTCGCGCGGCCGCTCGGCGGGCGGAATCTCGCGGATCGCCCGCGGACGAGCGGCCGAGATCTGACGTCGCTTCCGCCAATCGTTACGCTCCTGCTGCGCGGCGGCACGGGAGTCCCTGGCCCGAACGACGGAAGCCCGCCGATTCCTCCCCGCCATCCGGACCCGGAGACGCAGGTCACGGTACCGGCGGGCCCTCTCCGACGATCAACCGGGCCTTACCTGCGGCTTGCCGCCGGGATCAGGACCCGACGGCTCGTGAACGCGAGGTGGGCGAGGATCAGGAGGATCGCGTTGAACGCCGAGTGCAGCCCGATCGACGCCCAGATCGAGCGCCGGCGGACGAAGACCCAGCCCAGCGACGAAGGCGACCGGCAGCCGCGTCGCCATCCCGACGACGATCGAGGCCCGGCGACTCTCCCCGAGCGAGTCGCCCGAGGCGTTGATGACGTGGGCCAGGGCGAAGAGCAGCGACGCCCGGACGATCGCCCGCTGCGCCCGATCGAGCGCTCCCAGGCCGTCAGCGAGAAGCCGCGGAACACGGACCTCCTCGGAGACCGGTGCGATCACGGCTCCGACGAGGAGCTGCAGCAGCAGCCGCCGATCGTCCCGGTCGGCGGCAGCGGGCTGGCCGGCGTGACCGAAGATCAGGACGGTGAGGACGCGCGGCGAGGAGGACCGTCACGACGATCACGGGCAGCGCGCGAGCGCGGCACCGAACGCGAGGTCGTCGACGGCCCGCCGGTCGAACCGCCGGATCCGCATCTCGGCCCAGGAGCAGCGCGCTCCGTGCCGACGACCGTCAGGCGCACCGTGCCGATGAAGATCGCCGCGGTCAACAGGCCGCTGACGAGCCTCCCGACCGGGGCAGACACTTCGCCTCGTCGCGCCGATCGTGGCCAGCGAGGACGAACCCGACGACGAAACGCCACGAAGAACGTGATCGCCACGACGGTCCCGAACACGAGGGAACGGCGACGGCCCGGCGTACGCCGCGCCGTGGGCCCGGCGCTCGAAGGCCTGGTTGCCGCAGGCGGCGATCAGGCCGAGCGACAGCAGCCCCGGCCCGACGAGCAGGGCGAGCACCCCCGAGCCGCCGAACGCCCCGCCGATCGCGATCGCGAGCCCTAGCAGCGATGCGAGCCAGCCGATGACGAACAGGGCCGGCGACGCCCGGCCCTCGATCGTGAACGTCGTCGCCCCGGGACGGTTCGGCGGGGCCGGCGGCGGCGGCTGCGCCCGCGGGTACGGGCACGTCCTGGGGATCCGGGTCCGGGCTCGAGGCGCTGGGCACGACCTCGTCCGGGTCGTCAGTCATGGGTGAGCGTGGCGCGGCGCGACAGGCGAGCCGACGACGTCAGCCCTCGGGCAGGATGTCCGGCGACGGCAGCGGCTGGGACGCCGGCCGGCTGACGAGCGCGCGAGCTGCGGGTCGTGCGCCCGCCCTCCGGCCGTCTTCGGGATCCGGCCGGTTTCGTCGATGCGACCCGGGAGCGAGCGTGATCTGGGTCGGTCCGGGTCATGCGCGGCGGCCGGCAGGTCGCGGCGCTCGAAGTCCTTGCCGCACCACGCGCACAGCGACCAGTCGAGCCCGACCGAGCCGGCTGCAGTTGGGGCAGACCCGGTTGAGCCGAGTCCGGCAGGTCGGGCAGATGATCCACTCGTCGTTGACGCGGCGGGCGCAGGTCGGGCAGTTGTGTGATCGACTTCGACCTCGGCGAGGAGCGCCTCCTCGGCCAGGTTCCGCTCGTAGACCTCGCCGATCTTCTCGTGGGGCCGGATGATCTTGTAGACGAAGATCGCGAGCGGGAAGAAGATCGGGGTGAAGACGATCACGAAGCTCGCCGCGACGTACGGCAGGATCGGGTTCTCGGTCCGGTGCTGCATGTCGCGGAACGCCCAGTAGGCGCCGGCCAGCCACAGGACGACGAGGTAGATCGCGATCGCCTGGAGGACGAACTGGACGGTGCGGGCTGCCGACGAAGTCGCCGAGAGGCGCTGCCGATCTCGCTGAAGATCTGGTCCATGCCGCCTGGTGCGTGCCTCCGAATCGTGCCGGCCGCTCAGCTCGCGTCGTGCGCCACGGGCCACCGACGGGCGTCCGGCGCAGTGTAGCAGGGCCGCCACGCGACCCCGGACCGACTCTGGACGCGCGCCTCGTCGTCGGCGTGACGCCGCGGCACTCCGGGCGAGCAGCCCTCCGGCGATCATGACGACCGCGCCTGCTGCAGTGACATATACGCCGATCGCCTTCGCGAAACGGACCCATGACATATGGGAACGCGAGCCCGAGCAGGACCGAGCCGAGGACGATCGCCGCCGTTCCCGCGCCGACGTTGATCGGCCAGCTTCGTGGGCGACGGCGAGGATCCCGACGCCGATCAGCAGCAGCAGGACGACCGGATGGCCGGGGCCGGCGAGGCCCCACATGTCGAGGAAGCCGCCCATCGTCGAGCGAGCCGATGACGATCTCGGCCCAGGGCAGGATGGAAGCCGAGGCCGGCGATCGCCGCCCCGAGCGCGATCGTCCGGCCCGCGGCGTTGGCGGGCAGCCCGAGCGGCCCGTCGGCTGTCGCCGAGCGACAGGCGCTCGGCGAGGCGTCTTTGGCAGACCGGCCGCGGCCGCCAGCGGACGTGGCCGTTCGTGTGATGGCCGTTGACCGGCAGCGCCTCGCCCGGCGGGAGCACCGCCGACGGCGGGTAGGCGCCGGCCGGGGTCCGGACCGGCGGCTCGGAGCACGACCGCTCGCGGCGCCGGTCAGGGGCCAGGCCGGCGGCGCTGCCGGGCGGGTGATCCGCGGGCGGCGTGACCTCCGGGGCGTCCGCATCGGCAGCGACGGCGACCGGCGCGTCGCCGGCCGCATCGGGCCGTTGGAGCGTGGCAGGGGCTGGGAAGCGCGTCGCGGGAACGGGCCATGCCGGCGTCTCGGCCAGCTCGTGGCCGGTGGCGCCGGCGCGTACGCCGCGGCCGCTGCGGCGGCTAGCCGGGCGCGAGCGGCGGGCGCCTCAGCCGGGCTCGGCTCCCGCCGGTGGTCTCGGGTTCAGGGGACTGCGACCTCCGCGACGACGGGCTCGTCCCCGGCTGCGTCCCAGCCGTCGTCGGCGACGTCGACGGGGTCGATGAGGAGCGGCTCCTCGGCCGGCGGCGCAGGTTCCGGCACCGACCTCTTCGACCGGTGTCGGGGTCACGGCGGGAGCCGGGGCGAAGGAGCGGGCGACCGGTGGCGACCGCGGCGACGACCGCCCCACACGACGAGCACGAGAAGCGACCGGCCTCGACCGGCGACTCGCACTCGGGGCAGACGACTACCTTCGTCGCCATCGTTCAACCTCGCAGCAAACACCCGTTCTGAGATCGGGGTCCTACAGGCTGCCACCGTCGTCGTCCGCCGACCAATCCCCCGGTCGGCGGCTCGCGGGATACCCCGAACGTCCCGGCCCTGGGTCGCGCGGCGTCGCGTCGCCGGACCCGTCGAACGCCGCGGCGGCGGCGCGCTCAGGCGGACGTGCTCGAACGTCTGGGAGGCGCTCCGGACCGCGAGGACGACGCCGCCGAGGAACATCGCCGCGAGCCACAGCCCAACGAAGATCAGGAGCGTCGCGAAGGCGCACGAGCGGCTCGGTCGAGCGGTCGGTGAGGGCGTCGACTGCGCGGGTCCAGCGCCGTCGCGGCCGCCCACAGCGTTCCGCCCATGACGATCGCGCGGACCGCCGTCGTCGCCAGCCACGGGACGAGCCACGACAGCGGCCGGCTCGCCGTCGTCCGCACCGCCGACGCCATCGAGCGACCGTATCGGCCGCGGCCCAGGACGACCCGCCGTGTCGCGACGCCGCCCGACGACCTCGCCGACGACCCAGGCGATCACGATCAGCGCGAGCTGGCTGACGACCGTCGCGGGCGACCCGCACGACGAGCGGCGTCGTCACGTCGACCGGGCCGGAAGTCAGCTCGACGTAGGTCACCTCCGACGATCGCCGCGACCCCGAAGCCGACCGCGAGCGCGAGCGGCAGCCACGCGATCAGGCGCACCGCGAGCACGCGCCAGGCGAGACCGGCGAGGAGCGCCGGGGCGGCGGCACCTGGCCCGTCGTCGGGTCCGGCGACCTCGCCGCCGGCGCCGCCCGGCGACGCCCTCCTCGAGCGCGGCCGCGGCGGCGTCCCGGACGAGCGCCACGTCGATCGCGGCGGCGATCCGGCCGCCCCCCGACGAGCCAGACGAGCAGCGCCGCGACGACGACCACCGGGCCGGCCACGATCGCCGGCTCGACCCGACCCAGGGCCAGCGGCAGGAGGATCGGCGCGAAGGCGTTCGAGATCGCGAGCGGGCTGGGCACCGTGACGATCGGCAGGAGCACGACGACGATCCCGCCCGGAGCAGGAACGTCGCCAGCGCCATCAGCCACCAGGCCGGCCGGCCGATCGAGACGAGGAGTGCGGCGAAGAACGCCGCCCCGGGTCACGGCGCGGACGATGGGCTGGGCGACCACTCCCGTGAGCTGCTCGAGCTGGCCGAGCGCCTGCTGGACGAGCGCGATCTCCTGCGCCGTATCGGGCGAAGTCCCCGTCGCGGAGGGCCTGCTGGGCGAGCTCGAAGTGCGCGTTGGCGTAGGCGACGAGCGCCTGGACGTCGCCGGCGGGCGGCGTCGGCTGCGTGCCCGGCGTCGGCCCGTCGGGCCGGGCGTCGCCGGTCGGACCGGCGTCGGCGTCGGACCGGGCGAGGGCGACGGACCGGGCGAGGGCCCTGCTCGCGCAACAGCGAGTCGAGGGCCTCCTGAGCGTGTCGCCCCAGACGATCGTCGTCGGCGAGGCCACGATGATCTGCTGGAAGGCCGGGAACTTCGCGCTGGTCGCCTGAGGTACACGGGCTGCAGGTAGATGAGCGAGTCACCGACCGGTACGACGATCAGGTTGCCGCGGATCACCGTGCTGCCCGACTGGTTCCACAGCGTGAACTGCGGGCTGATGACCGGGTCGGACGAGATCTGGGCCTCGATCTGCGGCGGGCCCGAAGACGTTCGTCTCGGCGGGGAAGCGGTAGGCGCAGCGTCTGGCCGTAGGCGTCGCCATCCATCCGGACGGCGACCCACGCGATCATGTTCGGCCGCTCGCGCGGGATCATCGGCTGGAGCAGGAGGAACTCGGGGCTGTTCTCCTCGGGCAGCGACATGATCGACGTAGTACGCCTCGCTCGGGAGTGCTCTCGTCGCTCGACTGGCCCGTCGGGCACCGTCCAGACGTCGTTCTCGCCGTAGAACGTCTGCGGGTCGGTGACGTGGTAGCGGCCGTACATCCGGGTCTCGACGTTGAACAGCTCCTCCGGGACGCGGAGGTGCGGCCGGAGGTCCGTCGGGAACGCGGACATCGGCTTGAAGAGCGTCGGGAAGACGCCCTGCCAGGCCCGGATGAGCGGGTCGTCGGGGTCGCTGACGTAGTAGTTCATCGTCCCGTCGTAGGCGTCCATGACGACCTTGACGCTGTTCCGGCAGGTAGTTGAGGTCGCCGCCGCCCAGGCCGGTCGTGTCCCAGGTCGCCGGGGTTGAACGCCTGGGCGTTCGGGAAGCGATCCGACGCGGTGTAGGCGTCCTGGATGTAGAACAGCTTGCCCGCGCTCGTCGACGACGACGTAGGGTCCTTGTCGTAGAGCAGGAACGGCGCGATCCGCGGCAGTCGATCGTCGAGCGAGCGGTGGAACAGGAGCTGGCTCTCGGTTCGTGATCTGGTCGCTGATCAGCAGGTTGAAGTCGCGGAAGCGGAGCGCGAACAGCAGCCGCGTCAGAGGACCGTGTCGAGCTTGATGCCGTTCGCCCCGTTCCAGGTCGTCGTGACGTCGCCGCCCGGACGCGTCGTTGCCGCGCGGGTAGTCGAACTCGGCCGTGCTGCGTGTCGACGACGACGTACTGAGCTGGGCAGCTCGCCGAAGTAGACGCGGGGCTGGCTGATCTCGGGCGCGCCCGACGACGAGACCGGCGGCATGTTCGCGGATCACGAGGCGCGGCTGGCCCTGCGGCGTGACCTCGTTGACCGGGACCATCGCGACGCCGATGCCGTGGGTGTAGATGAGGTGGTCGTTGATCCAGGTCGGCGTCGGGTTGCGGGTCGTGTTGAACTCGCGGACCGAGCAGCATGACCTGGCGGACCTTGTCGCCGAGCTGGTAGCGGTCCGGTGTCGACGTCGAAGAAGTCGTAGTACTGGCGCACGGTCTGGAGCTGGTCGAGCGTGTCCCCGAGCGGGCGGTAGTCCCAGAGCCGGGCGTTCAGGAACGTGTTCTCGTGCTGCTGGATCGCGGCCTCGGTCAGCGGCTGCCTCGCCGCGTGTAGTCGCGGACGTCCCAGCCGTCGAGGTCGAACGCGAGCCGCGTCATCGCGATGTTGTTGCTGATGTACGGCGCCTCCGGAGCGTCTGCTCGTTCGGCTCGACCGAGATGACCTGGACGATCTCGGGGTAGATCCGGCCGATGCCGATCGCGGCGATCGACCAGACCGCGATCGTCAGCGCCAGCGGCCACATCACCCGCGTGAACGCGCCGCCGACGAGGAACGCCGCCGGCGATCGCCGACAGGCCGGTCAGGACGTCGAAGGCGAGGAACTGGGCGTGAGCATCGGTGTAGCTGACGCCGGTCGCGACGCCGCGGGTGCTGTAGACGAGCTCGAACTTGTCGAGCTGGTAGCCGACCGCGATCGCCATGAGGATCAGACCCGCCAGCACGCCGAGGTGGACGCGGACCTGCGTGCTGAAGACGCGGCTGCCGGCCAGCCCGCCGACGAGGTAGCGGGCGCCGGACGACGACGATCGCCGCCGACGAGCACGCCGATGATCAGTCGCCTGGACGAAGCGCAGGAACCGCGAGATCGAACAGGAAGAAGCCGATGTCCTGGCCGAACACCGGGTCGACCACAGGGCTCGCGCCGGCGGCGCGTACGGCACGCGGTTCAGCCAGAGGAGGATCGTCTGCCAGTCCCCGGCGATCGAGCCCGCGATCGCGAGCGCGATCGAGGACGGCGACGACCGCGATGATCCCTCGGCCCAGCGAGGTCGGGTCCGGGATGTCGCCGGGCGTGACGTCGATGGCGCGCCACGTGCGCCGGCGTGTCGGGTTCTCCACGGCGCACCGCGCGCGCCGCGCGTCCTGGGTCCGCTCCGCGGCCTCGTTGAGGCGGTCGATCAGCGTCCGCAGCGACTGCCGCCGTCGCCGCTCGCGGGCGGCAGGAGCCGGCCGGCGAGCCAGAGGTTGCCGAGCAGCACGAGCAGGACGACGACGGCGCCGAGCACGAACAGCCCTGACCTGCACGCCAGAGCCGCCGCCAGAAGACGCGCGTCGTAGCCGACGCTCGTGTACCAGATCGCGTCGGTCCAGAGCTCGACGCCGATCGCGAGCATGAGGACCACGAAGACCGCGACGAGGATCGCCGACGATGATGAGGACCTGGCGCCGCAGGCTGGGCCCGCCGCCGCCGGCGTCGCACGGGACGGATGGGGCGCGGCGGCTGCCGGTCGCGATCGCCGTCCGACGATCCGCCGGGACTGTCGCTCGCCGCGGTGGTCGCCGTCGTCGCCGTCGTCGCCGTCGTCATCGTCCGTCGTCCCGGCTCGTCGTCACCGTCGTCGCCGTCGTCGCCGCCGCCCGGCGGCTCGGGCGCGATCGTCGCGCGGCGGCTCTGCCCGCCTGGCGACGGCGGAGCTCGTCCAGGAACTCGTCGAACATGTCTCGCACGGCGTCCCGAGCATAGCCGACTGGCGGCCCGAGGCCCGATTGGCAGCGCTACCGGCGGCCGAGGCCCTCGACGGATCGGCGGAAGCCGGCGAGGACCATGTCGGCCAGCTGGTTCTGCCGAGCGTCGCCGCCCGGGCGGGCTCCCAGCGGAACGCGGCCCGGATCGCGGCCGGCACCTGCCACGGCCGGGTCGGGTCGTCGGCGGGAACGACGGTCGCGACACGGATCGAGAGGCGGCCCGCGTCCTCGAGGATCAGGCCGCTCAGCGAGCCGGCGAGGCCGGCCCGAGTCGGGCCGAGCGGTGGATCGGGCGGCGGGCCGGCGGCCGAGGCGAGGTCGCGCATCGACACGACGCCGGCGTCGTCCGCGACCCACAGGATCGTCAGCCACCAGCCGTCGTCGGTCGTCGTCGGGCGGCTCATGCCCGCGCGGAGCAGGCGGTCGCCGACGCGCACGTCGTGTTCGCGAAGGAACGAGGGACCGGGGCGGGGAGACGGTCTGGCACGGGCGCGAGGATAGCCCGCGGGCGAGGTCAGCCGGCGGCGGCGTCCCGTGGGCGGCCGTCGGCGGGCTCGCGCGGGTCGTCGGTCGTCGGTCGCGGTGGCAGCGTGGCGCGGCGTCGGACGCCGTCGTCGGTCTCGGCTGGGGCGGCGGCGGCGATCGCCGGCGTCGGCGGCGGCGAGGGCCGCGGCGGCGTCGGCGGCGGCGACCTCGGTGCGGTCCTCGCGTCGACGGCGTCGACCGGCCTGCTCGGCGGCCATCGCCTCGGCCTCGGCCTGGAGGTTCGCGACCTGCGCCTCGAGCTCGAGACGGAGCATCTCGCGCCGGACGTCGGCGGTGGGCGGATCGAGCGATCCGGGCGGGGCCGGCCGATCCTCTTCGGGATACTCGCCGGAGAGCCACGACATCAGCCGGCTCCGCTGGCGGGGCTTCGCGTCGCGACCGGCGCGGATGATCGCCTCGGCGTCGATCGCGGTGACGCCCGGGACCCGGTTGTCGCCCTCGCCGATCAGCGTGGCGCCGCAGGTGGGACAGGTGACCTCGGAAGTTGAGGGGAGTTCGGCCGAGCACCACATGCACCGAGGCAGCGGCGTCGACGCCCCCGTCGTGGCGTCGTCGAGCATGTCCGACACGATACCGCGTCGAGGCCCCCGGGAATACCCCGATGGTCACGGGGAGTGGCGGTATCGACGGCTGTCGCGCAGGTCGCGTGGCCTCGCTGGCTTACTCCCACTCGATCGTCGCCGGCGGCTTCGACGAGATGTCGTAGACGACGCGGTTGACGCCCTGGACCTCGTTCACGATCCGGCTGCTGATCTTGCCGAGGACCTCGTACGGCAGCTTCGCCCAGTCGGCCGTCATCCCGTCCTCGGACGTGACCGCCCGGATCGCGACGACGTTCGCGTAGGTCCGGCCGTCGCCCATGACGCCGACGCTCCGGACCGGGGTCAGGATCGCGAACGACTGCCACAGCGACCGGTACAGCCCGGCGCGCCTTGATCTCGTCGATGACGATCCAGTCGGCCTCGCGCAGAGCGTGTCGAGCCGGTCCGCGGTCACCTCGCCGATGATCCGGATCGCGAGCCCCGGCCCCGGGAACGGCTGGCGGAGGACCATCGCCTCCGGCAGCCCCATCTCGAGCCCGACCGCCCGGACCTCGTCCTGAACAGGTAGCGCAGCGGCTCGATCGAGCTGGAACCGGAGGTCGGCCGGCAGCCCGCCGACGTTGTGGTGGGTCTTGATCTTCTGGGCGGCCTTCGTCTCCGACGTCGCGCTCTCGATGACGTCCGGGTAGAGCGTGCCCTGGGTCAGGAAGTCGATCCGGCCGAGCTTCGCGGCCTCCTCCTCGAAGACGCGGATGAACTCGTCGCCGATGATCCGGCGCTTCTGCTCGGGGTCCTCGACGCCGGCGAGCCGGCGCAGGAACCGCTCGCGGGCGTCGACCATCACGAGCCGCATCCCGAGGTGCTCGGCGAACGTCTCGCGGAGCAGCTCCGATTCTTCTTCCGCATCAGGCCGTGGTCGACGTAGATGCAGGTCAGCCGATCCCCGACCGCCCGATGGACGAGCGCGGCCGCCACCGCCGAGTCGACGCCGCCCGACAGCGCGCAGATGACGAGGCCGTCGGAGCCCGTCCGCGCGGCGTGCTCGTCGACGCGGCGGCGGATCTCGGCGACCGACTGGTCGATGAAGTTCGCCGGCGTCCACGACTGCGTCGCGCCCGCGATCCCGACGACGAAGTTGCGGAGCACGTCCGGCCGCGCGGCGTGTGGACGACCTCGGGGTGGAACTGGATGCCGTAGAGGTTGCGGGCCGGATCGACGAGGCCGGCGAACGGCGACGAATCGGTCTGGGCGGTCGACGTGAAGCCGGGCGGCAGGCGGGTGATCGAGTCGCCGTGGCTCATCCAGACCGGCTGGTCGCGGTCGAGGCCGCTGAAGAGGCCGTCCGTCCGCGGTGATCGTGACGGTCGCCGGGCCGTACTCGCGCTTCGACGCCGGAGCACGTCGCCGCCCAGCTCGTGGGCCATCAGCTGGGCGCCGTAGCAGATGCCGAGGACCGGGATCTCGCCGCGCCAGATCGCCGGGTCCGGACGCGGCGCGTCGTCGTCGTAGACGGAGTTCGGGCCGCCCGAGAGGATGATCGCCCGCGGCCGCGCCGCTGGATCTCGACCAGGGGTGTCGTGCGGCAGCAGCTCCGAGTAGACGTTGAGCTCGCGGACGCGGCGGGCGATCAGCTGGGCGAACTGGCTGCCGAAGTCGAGGACGACGACGCGCGTCGGGCTCGACCGGTCGGTCGCCGGCGGGCCGGTCGGGGTGGGCGCGTTGAGGGCGGTCTCGAGGTAGGCCTCGACCTCGGCGTCGTCGGGGGCGAGGACCCGGTGGCCGGCGTTCGCGGCCTCGCCGTGGACGGTCTTGCCCCGCTGGGTCGGGGGTTCGCGGACGCGTCGGGCGCCGTCTCGAGGTTCCGTCTCGGCTGCCGCCTCGTCCGCCGCCGGATGCGGCTCCTCCACCACCATCGATGCCCGCCTCCTCGCTGCCGCCGCCGGCGTCCAGTCTACGGGTTCGGGCCGGCCGCGATCCTCAGTCGCGGTTGCGCATCGCCTCCGCGGCCATGTCGAAGTACTCGTGGAGCCTGGCCGCGACGGGTGGCGGCGGGTCCGTCCAGGCGATCGCCTCGCGCATGTGGCGAAGCCACGCGTCGCGCTCCGCGGGTCCGATCGCGAACGGCGCATGGCGCATCCGGAGGCGGGGATGGCCGCGCTCCTCGTCGTAGGTCGTCGGGCCGCCCCAGTACTGGGCGAGGAACAGCGTCAGCCGGTGGCGGGCGCCCGACAGGTCGTCGGGCTCGGGGTAGACGGCGAGGAGCGCGGGGTCCGAGGCGACGCCCTCGTAGAACCGGTCGACGAGCGACTCGAAGAAGGGCATTCCGCCGGCGAGATCGAAGAGCGCGGGCTCGGTCACCGGCGGGAGTTTACGTTCCCGCGCTCGTCCGGATTGCGTTCTGTCGGCTGGCTACGCAGCCCACCCGGAGGAGTGGAGTTGGCCACCAGGCGGAGCGCGGCGCTGCCAGCCGTCGAACCGGACCCGGCCCGCGCTGATCCCGAGCAGGAGGTACATCGCCAGCGTCCAGCGCGACGAGGCCCGTGCCGTTCGCGACCGACTGGCCGCCGAACGGATCTCGCGCCGAGGGCGATCGCGACCAGGCCGGCGAACGAGGACGCCGCCGCCGATCTCGGCGATCGTGATCGCGAGCTGCCGGCCCCACTCGCGGCCGCGGGCGATCCCGAAGAGCGCGACGAAGTGGGCGATGCCGAAGACGATCACGAGCAGGGCCAGCGGCCACGCGCCACCGACCGCGGCCGGCGCGACGCCGAGCCCGATCGCCGTCGTGGCGCTGCCGGTGAGGAAGAGGAGGAACGAGGCGGCGAGGCGGGATCCGCGATACATCGAGTGGCGCTCCTTCGGTCGGGAGGTCAGTGGATCCACCGTACCGGCCGGTGCCGGGTCGCGCGGCATCGGCGGACGGCGGTGACGTCGGTCCGACGGATGACGTACGCGCGATTGCCGCCACGACGACGGCCCGGATCAGCGGCCCCGGAGCAAGACTGACGGCCGGCTGCCCCCAGGCGCCGGCCGTCGAGTCGAGGAGTTCTGGTTCTTCGGTTGTTCATTCGGTTGTTCTTCAGTTGCTCGCGGCAGCCTGGCGGGAGGATCAGGCGGCCGGGAGAGGGTTGAAGAGGAAGCTCCACGTCGGGTCGGCCTTGACCACCCGGTTGGCCGTCTCGCCATGGTCCTTCGCCCAGGCCGAGAAGAACGCGGCCCGGCGGTGCGACACGATGCGGGCGTCCTTGCAGGTGCACCCTCGACGAGGCACGCGCGACGGGCCGGGCTGGAGATCGCCTCGTGGCGCTCGAGCTTGCTGGCCGTCCATCACGCTGTTCTCCGTTGTTTCCTGTGTCCTAGCCCGAGGAACCGGGCCTGTACTGGTCAGACCGTAGGGGAGCCGACCTTTCATCGGTATCGGCGTCTGCCGTCAGACCGTATGACGTCCGTTGACGTAGCGAGGGCCGAGACGGTTACACCATGTCGGCGAGTTGACGCCGTCCGACGGGCAACGGCGTTCACCGCGGCACACGCCAAAAGGCCGGGCGACGGGGCATTCGGTCACTCGGCCGTTTGGTGTTGGTCAGGGTATTCGGGCTGTTCCTTCAGTTGTTCTTCAGTTGTCGAGAGAAGTCCAGGTATTCGGTTGTTCTTCAGTTGCGAGGCGGTGCCTCAGGCAATGGGCAGCCCGGACGAACCGCCACGCGGGATCAGGTGAGCGATGTCGGCCGGCAGTCCCCCGTTGCTTCTGAGCCACGATCGCGGCGAGCGCGGTCTGCGCGGGCAGGGACGATGCCGTGCGGCCCTTGCAGGGACAACCGGCGACGACGCAGGCGCGATGGATCGGGCGCTCGCTGGTCCGTGCCGTCGAGGTCTGATCCATCGAGATTGCTCCTTCTCCGGTGATCCGTGTTCCGGAACCCTGAGCTGATCAACGTAGACGCGGCCTGCGGCTGGCCCACATCGAGCTACGTGCAATGGAGCTTGCCAGGGCGGACTGGCGACGGCGGCATGATGGTCGGCCCGCCGATGCGGCAGTCCTCCAGACCCGTCGAAATCCCGGGATTTCCCGTCGCGGCGAGCTCGGCGCCGACGGCGATACGGCGCCCGTGGGCTCTCTACCGTCGCAGGCGACCGGTGTCGGCGCGAGGGGCCACACTCGCGTGGCCGCGGCGTCGCCGGCGCCGGAGGTGCCGCCGAGGCGACTGAACCGGGATAGGGGTTTCCCGCCTTCCGCGGGCATTTCGGAGAGCGGTCGCGGCAGCTCCCGCGCGAAGACGCGACCACGTTCGTCGCGGCCGGGCGAGGCTGGCAAGGCGGCCGCGAGCACCGCAAGCGAGCGCACTCCAGAATGCGTGAGCGCGGGCGGAGCGGCCATCGCCGGCCAGCAGCGTCCCGGCTGGCGACAGCCGTTCACACCGCTGAGCAGCGCAAACAAGCGGCGCCGGTGGAGGAGTCGGCGCCGTTTGTGATCACCGCAAGGATCGGGGAGGAGGGAGGGAGACCGAGCGCTTCGGCGGGAGATATTCGGCTGTGACCTCGAGGACCGGTTACCGGCGGGAGCCCTGGCCCGGGCGTCCGCGGCCGCCTGGCTCTTGCCGAGCTGATGCGCGGCGATGTCCGTACGAGCAGCGCCCCAGTGTGACGATCAGGGTCCCCGGCGGGTCCATGTTTCCGATCACTCGCGGCGGCGTTTTGGCTGCCTGACTACCACGTTGCCGCTCGACGCTGGCGCCAGTCCATCGTCCGAAGGTCATCGATTCACGCATGAGACGGATGGCGTACGGCGCGCCAGCCTCGCTCGGTGACGACGCGGCGGAGGCGGAACGCCGGACCCCGGCCGGGACCCCCGGCCGGCGTCGCAGCGGAGGATCGAGGCTCGCGATCGCCGCGTTCAAACGCTCGGGCCCGGCTGAGCTCCTCCGCGACATACGGCGTCGATGCCGGCGTCGTCCGATCGTGACGAGGCACGCCCGGGTCCCGCGAGCCAGGTTCCTCGCCCAGGCGCTCACCTTCGGCCGGCCGGCCGCGACTGGCCGATGTGCAGCCGTCGGCGGCCTCGACGGCAGCCGACACGCGGCGCGTGGGCGTCGCGGCCCGATCCGATGAGCTTCGCGCGCCTGGACGATCGCGACCGTGCTGCCCCAGCCGGCGAGCTGCTCGCCGATCTCGTCCGGTCACTGGCTCGCGCCTCCGGGACGGGGTCAGCGACCGCGCGGTCAGCGGCTCCGCTGCCAGGACTTGCCCTCGGTCTGGGCCGACGGGGCGTAGACCATCTCGACCCGCTGCATGTCGGCGATCGTCCGGGCGCCGAGCGCCGCCATCGACTGGCGCAGGGCGCCGACGAGGTTCTCCGAGCCGTCGGTCACGTGCGCCGGCCCGAGCAGGATCCGCTCGAGCGTGCCGACGGTCCCGACCTTGATCCGCGTCCCGCGCGGCAGCGTCGGCGACGGGGCGGCCATGCCCCAGTTCGTGCCGCGGCCGGGCGCCTCCTCGGCGCGGGCCAGCGGCGAGCCGAGCATCAGCGCGTCGGCGCCGGCGGCGATCGCCTTGGCCAGCTCGCCACCGCGGCGCATCCCGCCGTCGGCGACGACCGGGACGTAGCGGCCGGTCTCGGCGAGGTAGCGCGTCGCGGGCGGCCGCGACGTCGCTGATCGCGGTGACCTGCGGCACGCCGATCCCGAGCACTTCGCGGGTCGTGCACGCGGCGCCCGGCCCGACGCCGACGAAGACCGCCGCGGCGCCCTGCTCCATCAGCGCGAAGGCGGCCTCGGCGTTGGTCGTGTTGCCGACCGCGACCGGGATCGGCATGAAGCGGGTGAACTCGGCGAGCGACAGCGGGTCGTACTCGGTCGCGAGGTGGCGGGCGCTGAGACCTGGCGTCTGGACGAGGAAGAGGTCCGCGCCGTGCTCGCGCGCAGAACGGCCCGAACCGGCGGGCGGCGCCCGGCGTCGCCGCCACCGCGGCCCTGCGAGCCCGGTCGCGTGGATCTCCGTCGATCCGGCGGGCGATCGAGCTCCTCGCGGATCGGCTGCGCGGTAGACCTCGGCCGAGGCAGGTCCTGGACGTCGCCGTCGGGCGCCGTCGGCGATCCGCTCGAGGACCGCGTCCGGGTCGTCGTAGCGGGCCTGGACGCCCTCGAGGTTGAGGACCGCCAGGCCACCGAGGCGGGCCAGCGCGCCGGCCAACCGCGGCGTCGACGACCGCGTCCATCGCCGAGGCGAGGATCGGGATCGCCAGGTCGATGCCGCAGCAAGACCTGGGCTGAGGTCGACGTCGGCCGGCTCGATCGGTGTCGGTGCCGGGCGCGAGCGAGACGTCCTCGAAGCCGTAGGTCGGGCGGATCGTGTCGACCTTCGAATGGAAGACGCGACGGCTGGCGGACGGCGACGGGGCGCGTCGGGAAGGCGCCAGCGGTCTGGTCGATCAAGGCAGGGCCTCCGATGCGACGGTGGCCTTGATTCTCATCCGAGACGCGACGCGGCGGCGCGGGGTCTCGCGCCCCGCACCCCGCGACTTGGCCGATCAGACCGGCGTGTTGTCCTGGTACGCGGGCTTGGCGTGTTTCGCTTCGACCTTGATCGGCAGGGCAGATGATTCCGTCGCCGTTGAGTCATATTGCGCCAGCTTACCCGGGGGTGTGCGCCGAGCACGATCTCAGACTGACCGCAGGTCCCGTCCGCGAACACCGGCGCTCGGCACGGTGAGGGCTCCGAGAACCAGGATCATCGGGATCCGCCAGGGCCTTCGGATCGACCGCATGGGTCCCTCCTTCCTCGGGCGGTGACGCGTTGGCGTTTGTCCGCCCGCGACCGAGGCATCCACCACCGGCAGGTCGCCGCTACATCGGTTGATCGACCGACCGCGGGCCGGACTGAGCGACCTATCGCTCGCCGGTCAGGCCTCGGCGACCCCTCCGCGGCCAGCGTCTAGCCGGTGGGCGATCGCCGCGGCCTCCGTCCGGCGGACGCGCCCAGCTTGCCGAGGATGTTCGAGACGTGGACGCCGGCGGTGTTCTCGCTGATGAACAGGTGATCGGCGACCTGGCGGTTCGGTCAGCCCTCGGCGACGAGCGCGAGGACCTCCCGTTCGCGACGGGTCAGGCCGAAACTCGTCCGCCGCCCGCTCGGACGGCAGGCGGCGACTGAGCCCGGCGGTCGCGCGGCGGCCGTGTGCTGCCGATGGTGCCAGAGGTCGAGCCGGCGCCCGCCTCGCGAGCGTCTCGATCTCGGCCGAGCAGCGGCGCGGCACCGTGCCGGGTCGCCCACCGCCCGAGGCGTCGCGAGGGGTCCGGGCCGCCGTCCGGTCGCCCGACGCCCAGGTGAGCCTCGGCGCCGGCGCCACCGGGCGTAAGCCGCATCCTGCAGGCCGCTCGCGCCTCCCACGGCCGCGATCCGCCGCCCGCCACGCGTCCGGGTCCGGCGCGCGCGGCAGCCCGCGACCGCTCGGCCTCGGCGCTCCGGAGCGCGCCAGGACGACGTCGGCGAGCGCCCGGGCTCCGGCCAGGTGCGTCGTGATCGCGCGCGCGATCGCGTCGACGATGGCGATCGATCGCCGGCGACCGCGGCGGCGACGTCGTCCGCCGGGCCGCGGGTCGCGCGCCCGCTCGGCGCGCGTCCGCCCGGGCCCGGGCGCCCATGGCGGAGCGAGGGCACGTGAAGTACGGGAATCTCCTTCTCCGCGAACCAGCGCGAGGCCCTCGTCCACGGCCGCGACCGCCGCTGCGGATCGCCCCGCCACAGCGCCCGCTCCGCTCGGGCGAGCGCGTAGCGGCCAGAGTACTGGCCCTCGACGACGAGGCCTGCCCCTCGAGCAGGTCGCGGAGCCGAGGCGCGTCCTCGCACGTCCGCGCGCCGCGCGCGAGCGACCGCGAGCCGGATCGTGTAGGCACGGCTGTAGAGGCTCTGCGGCTGGGCCAGCGACGGCGGCCGGCGTCGACCTCGAACACGGCGGGCGTCGGCTCCACTCGCCGAGTCCCGAACGAGATGAGCAGCGCCGTTGTCGCGGATGACCGGGCCGTACGAGGCCGCGTCATGCCCCATCCGGTCGATCGCGCCTCGATCCCGGCCTCGACGACGCCGAGCGCCTCGCGGTCGAGCGAGCAGAACTTCATCGCGTCGGTGAGGTTCACGAGCCCCGGCCGACGTCGTCGGGCGACTCGAGCTGGATCGACATCGCCAGCGAGCGGCGGAGCGACTGCGAGCGCCTTCCCGCAGCGGCCCAGCTGGGCGCAGCGCGAGGCCGCGCGAGTTCAGCGCGTGGGCCTCGACCCGCCGGTCGCCGACCGCGCGGGCGACCGCGACTGCCTCGTCGCGAACTCGAGCGACTCGGCGAACCGGTCGACGAGCATGAGGATCTGGCCCGATGCCGGCGAGGACCCGGGCCCGCTCCGGGCGTCGGCTGGTGCGGTGGGCAGCATCGCCATCGCGGCGGCGAGCTCGCGAGCGCGCGGTCTCGGTGTCGCCGACGAGCCACAGCGCGCGGCCCAGCTCGAGCGAGCAGCGCGCCGCGGATCGGGGTCCGGCCGAGGCGCTCGATCGTGATCGCCTCGCGGAGCGAGGTCGACCATCGCCGGAAGTCGCCGCCGCAACCTCGGCGACCGCGCGGCCCGCCCGAGAAGCTCAGACGCGATCGACGCCCAGGCGATCGCGTCGGGATCCGGAACGCTGTCCCAGAGCTCGAGGACGCCGCTCGTAGTGGCGCTCGGCCGCCTCGAACGCGAACGCCTCGGCGGCTGCCTCGCCGGCCCGGAGCGACGCCTAGCGCCGCGCGGACGTCGTCGCGAGCGCGGCGCCAGTGATGGGCGAGCTCGGCCCAGCGGGCCGCGCCGGCTGCGCCGGCCAGCGCGGGTTCGCGGGCGCGAGCTCACTCGGCGTAGGCCCGGTGGAGCGATCGGCGCTCGCCCGGGAGCACCTCGTCGTAGACCGCCTCCTGGACGAGCGCGTGGCGGAACGCGGACCCGCGCGTTCGCCTCGCTCGTCCCGGGCACGAGCGAGGTGGCGGCTCGATGGCGGCCCTGCAGCCCGGGTGCAGCTCGATTCGCGGTCCATCCCGGCGACCGCCGGCGAGGATCTCGTCGTCGACGCATCGGCGCCCGGACACCGACGCGACGCGGAGCACGTACTGGGCGCTCGTCCGGCGCGGCCGCGACGCGGGCGGTCAGCGTCGCCTGGACCGTCGGCGGCAGCGCCCCGACGGCGATCCCGCCGCCGCCGGCCATCAGCAGCTCCTCGACGAAGAAGGCGTTGCCGTCGGCCCGGCGCTGGATCCGGTCGACGAGCTCGGCGGGCGGGTCCGCGCCGTTGATCGCCGCGACGAGGCGGGCGTCGCCTCGCGGTCAGAATCGCTGCGAGGTCGATCCGCTGGAACGACCCGGTCCGGGCGACCTCGGCGAGCCACGGCAGCGCAGCGGGTGGCGGCGGTCGACTCTGTCGTCGGTCCGGTAAGGTCAGGCACAGCACGACCCGGTCGGCGGCGAGGTTCGGGGACGAGGAACGCGTCATCGCGCCGGGTCGCGGGGTCGGACCAGTGGAGGTCCTCGATGACGAGCAGCAGCGGCCGGTCGCGGGCGATCTGCTGGAACACGCCGGAGCAGCGCCTCGAACAGGTACGACTGAGAGGCGGCCTGGGCGACCGAGCCGGCAGGCGCGATCGACGGCGCGGACGCGCCGACGCGGCTGGGCGGCGGCACCGGCCGGGAAGGCGCGGGCGCGAGGCTCGACAGCGCGGCGATCCTCACGTCCCCGCAGCATCGCGGGACAGCCGTCGCCCAGCGCCTGCGGACGGCGTCCCGCAACAGGGGCCGAGATCGGGGCGTACGGCAGGCCGACCCCGCCGACCGCCGCGACACAGGCGCCGCGCAGCACGGCGAAGCTCACGCTCAGCCGGCGAGGCGCGACGACGCCCGTCCACGAAGCGGGTCTTGCCGACGCCGGCCTCGCCCGAAGATCAGGACGTGGCTGGCGCCACCTCGGCGGCGACGCGGTCGAGGACCGACGCGGCGAGCTCCAGCTCTGTCGATCGTCCGACGAAGACGGGGCTCACGCTCCTTCCGGCCATCGCCGGATCATACGGGCCACGTAGCCCGGGATCCGGGCGCAGGTGCTCGCCGGAAGCGGTTGCCGCGGATGCGGGAGCGCGGCGGCGAACCGCGGCGCGAGACAGGCGGGCCGCGACCCGCCGACGTCAGGATCTCGGGGCAGGCCGGTGGATCCCGGCCGCGCCGGCGGCGAGCCCGCGACGTCCTCGGCGCGCGGTCAGGCGACGGAAGGGACCGAAGAGGGCACCAGCGGTGCGGGAGGCGATGCTGACGCCCTCGGGGCCCCGGTGGATGATCGGCGGAGGTGCGCATCAGGTCGTCGATGCGCTCGTGGGTGAGGAAGGTGGTGTCGAACGGACTCATGGGTGATGGGCTCCAAGGGCGCGGTCGCCGCGACAATCGGCGATGACACCAGACTGCCGGAGCCGGACGGCGTGCACATCGAGGGAAGTCGTTAGTTCGATCCAGAGCAATACGTAACTGAACGAAGTACAA
>ERZ1370068.7772-contig-6669_pt1 | contig 28444 bp, 50 predicted proteins | sample MGYA00561227_ERZ1370068 | MGnify/ENA primary metagenome ERZ1370068 (study PRJEB38410, sample SAMEA6850437) | metagenome | study: Metagenomic assessment of the ecological functions of the soil: analysis of the soil microbiota associated with the...
GTTATTGCATTGGTTGGTCCATGATTTCTTTGATCGCAGCAACTCATAACTGAACGATCGTTCCGTCGGCTTTTCGATAACTCATCACGGGCCAATCAGCACACATTGCGATCGTGGTCGATCGGCTGGGCGGCCGGTCCCGGTTCGGTGATGGGAATAGCTCGCATGCCTGAAATGCGTCGCCTTGGCCTCGCTCAGATCGAGGTCGCAAAACAGTCGCCGGCAGTGCCGATCGACAGATCGCGCACGACCGGCTGCTCGATCCTGCTGAACCAGCCGACCGAGCGGGCTGCCAGCCGCCTCGGATGCGATTGGTGAGCAGGAAATTCAGACCTCTCGTAGGCTCGGTGAGCTTGGCTATGAGGGATCGGACTGTCACGCAGCGTCGCGTTGGCTCGCATAGGTAGGCAGGGGATGGATCAGCTTGCTACGACGACACGCCCCTGTACGGGCTCGGCGCCGCGGGCCTTGGTGCCGCGCTGGCCAAGCTCAGATCGCGCCTGCAGCTGTCGAAGGCCAAGCACCGGTCGCTGGCCGGCCATTCGCGCATGTCGCGCCGACTGGCTTCGCTGATCCCGTTCTACGAGTTCGACGAAGCACGAATTCTTCCCGAGCCGACAACGCGCCGGACGAAGTTGCCGCCAGCCGGCAAGCGCCGGTTTCATACGGTTGGCTCAGCTCTATCAGGAGCACTTCGCCAAGACGCGCCAGCTGACCGCCGAGGTCAAGGAAAGCCTGATCCGACCTGCAGTTCACGTCCACTGATCGCGTGCCGTTCCAGTTCAGCCGGGTGGTGCGCGAGCACTGAGCGCAGGATCGTTCTGGCAGTCGTCGGCTGGAGTTCACGCTGACCGATCCTCGACGGCAATACCTTCTCACGACCTGACAGGCTCGTACGGCGTCAATCTGTTCGGCTGCGACTTCTACGAGGCATGCATGGAGAAGGGCGCGGAGCGCGTGCGTGCGACCCGGTCCCGTGCTCGGCGCTCTATCATCCCGTGCTTGCCTACAACGTTGAGCGCTCGAGCAGATCTCCTGGCCTCGACGAGGTGTCGTTTCCACATGTCGGGCACCGAGGCGGTCATGCAAGCAGGTGCGGCTTGGCCTCGCTATCACACGCCGCTCGCATCTGGTGCGGTTTTGCGGGCCTATCACGGTTGGTGGGAGATGTGCAGCCGGGCGTCGGCAATCCGCTGCTGGCGCGCGAAACCACATACGCTGAAGGAGATGTCGGAGGACACGCTGCGCGTGCTGCGCAGGCGGCGCGATATCGCCTGCGTGCTCGCCAATCCTCTGCAGGCACTGCATCCACGATGCGCCGGCGCCGGCGCGACTCCGGGCGCTGGTGGACAGCTCGCGCAGCGCTGCAGTTCGATCGCCAGCGCTCACTCCGCCTGGCTCTGTGGAATTGCGTGCGGTGTGCGATGCGCGGGGCACAGTGCTCATTTTCGACGAGGTGTTCGTCGGCTTCCGGCTAGCTCCGGGCGGGGCGCGGGACTATTTCGGCGTGCGCGCCGACCTCGTTACGTATGGCAAAGACGCTGGGCGGCGGCCTGCCGATCAGGGTGGTCTGCGGCCGCAGCCATCTCATGAAGCGCTATCGGGATGATCGACCGGTCGACGTCTGTTTCGCGCGTGGAACGTTCAACTCGCATCCGTACGTGATGGGGGTGATGTACGAGTTCCGCAGCGGCATGGAAGAACCGGATATCCGGGCGCTGTACGACAACCTCGAGGAGATCTGGACCGAGCGGCGCAGCATGGCCTCAATCAACGTTTGCGGGACGAGGGCTTGCCGGTCCAGGTCGTCGAACATGTCGTCGATCTGGACCGTCATCGGCACGCAGCCGTCCCGGCAGCAACTGGATGCTGCAGTACTATCTGCAGCGGTGAGGACTGGCCTCAGCTGGATCGGCACTGGCCGCCTGATCTTCAGCCTGAACTACACGAACGAGGAGTTCCAGGCAGTCGCCGACCGCTTCGTCGGCGCCGTGCGGACCATGCATCAGGTACGGATGGTGGGCGGCTGACGCAAGCGCTCAGGCAACGCCGATCAAGCGGCAAATCCCGCGCGAAATGCGCTCGCAGGTGCTGACTGGCCGGCCCCCGCTGCCGCGCCGCTGAAGCCGGCTTCGGCAACCTAGGTGCGCGACAGGCTCGCGCAGGGAGGTTCGGGCCCCTTCTTCCTGCAGCGCTTGCGCCAGGATGACGATGCGCGCCGCGGTTAGCCGCGCTCGCGTCCGTCGCCGTGCATAGCATCTCTCATCATCCAGGTGATGTTGTCCGTGCCGCGGATCGATCAGCTCTCCGCGCGCCAGATACAGCGGCGCCTTGTAGTAGAGCTTGATGTCGTGGAACGGGTCGGTGAGGATCTTGGTCGCCCAGACCAGTCCGGTCTGCACGTCCTTCAGGAAGAACAGGTGCACGGTGCGGAAGATCAGCCCGCCGATGCCGATGGCCAGCCACATCAACGCGACGTTGTTCAGGAAGCCCATGGCCGTCGGTGTGCGTGCTCGAAGATGCCGAACAGCGTCGGATCGATGTAGAGGGCAAGCGGCGACAGCGCCCAGATCGGTCATCAGCACGACCTTGCGGCGGAGATTGTAGCCGACCTTGATCTCCTCCCTGTGCTCGTGGTGGCATGATTGATTTCGTCGTAACCCTCGGCTCGAAGAAGAAGTGGCCGGCCTGCCGGCTGGTCATCGCCCACCAGCCACCCCAGCAGCACCGCCGTCGCCGGGCTCTTGAAGACAATCAGCATAGGCGCAGCACGAAGCTCATGGCGCTCAGCAGGTGCAATGACTGGTTGATGCGGCTGTGGTGGTAGTAGCGATGATCGTCCCACCGCTGCTCGCGCAAGGCTTCCAGAAAGCCATTCATCTGCTCGGTTCCTTCATAGTTGAGCGTTTATGTAGGCTGCACTCAGACGACATTGGCTGCTTCAAGCCGCCCGGCGCCGGCGGCAGCTGCCGTCTTGCCGAAGCGGATCAGCGAAAAATGCCCGAGCGGCGGTACTGGCTGGCGCTCGATCAGACGCACGTTGTGCTTGGTCCGGGCTGCCCACTGGGCGAACCGTTGCCAGGGAAACCTCGAGCGCCAGCCGAGCTTGGTGGGCCAGCGGCTGGAACCATTCCTCGAACTTGCGCCGGGCGCCGTCTTCCGCTCCTACGCGGTTGATGATCACGATCTCGCCGCCCGGCTTTGAGGACGCGCGCGAACTCGTCGAGGGCCGCCTCCGGATGCGGAACCGTGCTGACCACGCAGTGGGCGACCACGACGTCGAATGACGCATCAGGAAAGTCGAGATGCTCAGCGTCCATGATCGCCAGGCCTCGACGTTGCTCAGTTGCCGCTCGGCAACTTTTTGGCGGGCCTTGCGCAGCATCTCCTCGGAGAGGTCGATGCCAAAGATCCGGCTGTTGCGGGAATAGTAGGGAAGCGACAGTCCCGTGCCGACGCCGACTTCAAGGATGCGCCCACCGACCCGATCGCTCGCCGCGAATCGCTGCGCGTCGAGCCCTGGCGAAAACCCGGCCGAATACGAAGTCGTAAATTGGAGCTCATCGCGCATAAACTCGTGTGACCGCTCGCCTATCGATATCGACTGTCATTGCCCGTCGTGCCCATTGCCTGGTGTGAATACTGGCGACATCCGCCCGTTGTTCAGTCGTGGTCACAGCGCGCACTGGGAGTACACGCTCCATACTGACGATCCCGTGGAGTTGGAAAACTCAGCCCGCCCCGTAACTCGGCAGGCTGACGATTGCGCGTAGCATGCACAAGCATGCCGACGCTTTTAGGCATGTTGGATGACAATTTGATGTCGTCACATACGCTCAAAGTGCGCGATGCAGCCGCAGCTGCAACACGCCTGTCGCGCTGTGTACTGGAAGGATGGCCTGGGCGATCTGCCCACCGACGCCAGCGCCAGGGGGACAATCCAAGCATGCGAATGCCAGAAGCGCGGTCCGCACTGTCGCGGCAGAAGACCCGCGCCAAGTTCGGCTGGAATTGGATTGGCCCTGTCATCAGCGTGCTGCATGATCGCGGGTGCGCTGTTCATCCTGTGGCGGCTGCTGCGCGATGTGGATATCGACAAGGTCGTCGCGGCCATCACGAGCACACCACCGCAGGCAGTCCTGTCTGCCTGCGCCTTTGTAGCCGCCGGCTACGTCACCTTGACCTTCTACGACTACTTCGCCCTGCGCACCATTGGTCGGCGCGAAGTCCCCTACCGCACCGCGGCTTTTGCCAGCTACACCAGCTAGCACCATCGGCCACAACCTCGGCGCAACCGTCTTCACGGCCGGATTGGTGCGCCTACGCATCTATTCGGCGTGGGGATTGGGCATCGTCGACGTGGCGAAGATGGCCTTCGTGACCGGGCTGACATTCTGGCTCGGCAATGTGGTCGTGCTTGGCATCGCCCTGGCCTATGCGCCTGAAGCCGCGGCTGCCGTGACGCAGCTGCCGGCCTGGCTCAATCGATCGATCGGGATGGCTGCGCTCGCGACAATTGCCGCCTATATCGTGTGGCTGCTTCCGCGGCCCCGCGCCATCGGGCGCGACACCTGGCAGGTCACCTTGCCGGATGCTCGCCTGACCTTCGTGCAGATTGGCATTGGCGTGCTCGACTTTGCCGCCGGATCGCTGGCCTTCTACATGCTGATGCCCGTCCTGCCGGCCACGGACTTCGTTGTCGTGGCCGTTGTTTTTGTGTCGGCTACGCTGCTCGGCTTCATCAGCCACGCTCCCGGCAGTCTCGCGGCGTCTTCGACGTTGCCACGTTGATTGCCCTACCGCATTTTCGGACGGAAGAGCTGCTGGCATCATTGTTGATCTTTCGCGTCCTGTACTTCGTTGCTCCCTTCGCGATCGCCGTGCTGATGCTTGGAGCACGCGAGCTGTGGTTGGCCCGACGAGCGCGTGTGCTTTCCCGCAAGATTGATCGCGCTCTGCGTCAGGCAGCGACCGAGCGTTGTCGTTCGCATGTCATCGCCGCCGGCTTATGGTGCGGGCGCCCCGCGCTAGTGCCCGCCGTGCCTGCAAAACGGTAGCGGGCGAATCCACAAAAAAGGAGCTGAAAATGAACCGTGCCACGGATGCACTGCTTCTACTCGGCCGCCTGCTGATGGCGGCGCTGTTCCTGCCTTCGGGGATCGGCAAAGTCGCGAACTGGCCCCGTTCGTCGAGTCATTGGCCGACAAGGGCCTGCCCTATGCGGAAGCATGGGCGTATGCGGCTGTGGCCGCCGAGATCTCGGACCGATCGCCCTGATCCTGGGCGTGTTGCCGACCTGACGGCGGTGCTGCTGATCGTCTTTGTCGCCATGGCAACCGGAACCAGCCATCGCTATTGAGAATTTGCCGATGCCGCCATCCGTGCGCGGCCAAGAGTTCAGCTTCTACAAGAACGTCGCCATCATTGCCGGTCTGGCTGTTCTATGTCGTCAGCGGCGCGGGCGCCTGGAGCATTGCGGGATTGACTTCACGCAAGTCGTCGGAGCCGGCCAAGAACCGATGTTCCGCAAGCTGCCAAGGCGGCCGCCTAGACTGGTCCGTGGCGTGCATAGACACATTCGGTCGGGCGCGGAGAGGATCCGCGCTTGGCCGATGCAGGGCGGGTGTCGCGAAATTCAGTTTGCCTTGGGGGCGAGCTGCTGCGGCATGGCGGGGCGCGCGCCGATGCGCACTGCCTTGTGGGCCGCCGCCGCGCGGGCTGCCGCAGATTCGCTGATGTTGCCGATGTTGTTCAGAAAGAGCCCGGCAGCCTTGGCCCAGGTGGAGCGGAACGCATCCCGGCGCACCTTGACGCGATCCAGCGTCAGCGCAGCACGCGCCGCTTTGCCGAGGTCTTCGTTGAGAAAGCCACTGACACCCGGGTTAACGACATCGACGGGGCCCGTCACAGGATAGGCGGCGACGGGGATGCCGGTTGCCATCGCCTGAGCAGCACGAGACCGAACGTGTCTGTCCGGCTCGGAAACACGAACACATCGGCAGAGGCATAGTGCGCGGCAAGATCTTCGCCGGTCTTGGGGCCGGTGAACGTTACCTCCGGGAAGCGGCGTGCGAGTGCCGGCAGATGCGGTCCGCCGCCGACGACGACCTTTTTCCCGGGCAGGTCCGCGTCCAGAAAGCCCTCGATATTCTTCTCCTTGGCAGACCCGGCCGACGTACAAGAACACCGGTTGATCCGATCCGAACAGGCGCACACCGCGCGGACGGTATACAGCTCGGTGTCGACGCCGCGCGTCCACGGCATAAGCCGCTCGAAGCCCCTCCGGCGAAGTTCGGCTCCCAATGACGGCGTTGCCACCATGGTGCCGGCACCTGCGTTGTGGAAGCGGCGCAGAAGCGCATAGCTCCAGCTTGGGGGTATGGAGAGCAGCGCAGATGCATATTCAGGAAGCTTGGTGTGATACGCGGTCGTAAACGGCCGGTTGTTGCGCAGGCAGAAGGAGCGCGCCATCACCCCGACCGGTCCCTCAGTCGCCACGTGGATGAAGTCGGCCCGGGCGGCCTCGATCACTCGTTGGCGCGCTTCCGGTTCGGGATGGCGAGGCGAATGCTGCGGTAAGCCGGGCGCGGCAGCGAGCGAAACTCGGAGGCCGAGAGAATATCGACGTCGGCGCCCTGCGCGCGCGCGCTTCGCTGGCCGGCCGCCTGGCAGGTGCGCACCACGCCGTTGAGCTGTGGGTGCCACGCGTCGGTCGCTACCAGAATTTCGCATATGCTAAGCGGCTCCCCTGCAGGCGAGGCGTTGGCGTTCCGCCGGCTGCCGGTGGCGCATGACGTCGAGCCAGCAGACAATCTGCGAGTGCGCCCGTCGCCGCTGTCGGTGATGGCCGTGCGGTTCTCGACCCAATCCCCGCAGTTCAGGTATTGGATGCCACCGACACTCCGGCTGGCTGCGTGGATGGATGTGCCCGCAAGCGATGCCATCGGCGCCCGCGCCGACGAACGCTTCCTCGATCAACTCGCTGTGCTCGAACTTGCCAATGAAACGGACGGCCGTCTTGGCCTTTGAGCTTGAGATAGCCACGACAGCGACCAGGCTTCGAAGCCGAGGTAAGTCGGCGCACCCATTGCACCGGCGACTTCAGGCGCCGCACCAAGCTTCGTGGCCGCGATCCCCCGCGAACGCCAGCACACTTGGCATAGCGCACAACGCCGTCGAACTCGTCTCCATGCACGACGAGCAGGCGACGCCCGTCAGCGGTCGTATGCACGCTCTCGTGCAGCACCTGGATGCCGTCGAGCGCGGTTCCACAGAACTCGCGCGACCCTTCATCGTGATTGCCCGGAATCAGCATCGACCCGCCAGCCGCTTTGCGCATCTTGCGCAACAGCGTGGCCTGGACCACCTCATTGTGGGCGGGAGGCCGGGGCGCGCCTCGCTTGACCCGCCAGGAAGTCGATGACGTCACCAACCCGGGTAGATCGTTTCCGGCGTCGTTGTGTTGTAGGAAGATCCAACAGCACCTGGGCACGACAGGCGCGAGTGGCAAGGTGCAGGTCGGAGAGGAAACAGAAACAGGTGCGGCTGCGCTGACGTTGGTGCATCCCACGCATCCGAGTTCGCAGCAATCCGGCCACCGTGCGTCTCCGATCTCGTCGCGTATATCGGCGAGACCAAAGCCGACGCTCATTGCAATGGTGTGACGGCTCGCAAATCCTAGCTGTTAAGGAAGGGTTCGGGCATCCCCATTCCATGCGCCGCATCCGCGTTGCAGGTGGGTGTCCGAGATGTGCGCAATTTGGAAGGTCACGGCGCCGCTCCAGCACGTCGCGGCCATGACAGCCGCGTGACTGCGAGCCCGGCCGCCGGGTTGCCGAGCAGCGTCCTCCTCGCGCGACACCTGGGGCACATCGTCCAGGGTTCCGGGGCTTTTGGACAAAACCTGAGCCGCAACGATATGGTTGCGCCACCAAATTGCACATGCTTGTCAGCCTCCGGGAAGTTCGTGGCGGCTCCGTGCTCACGGGCAAAAAGTGGGAGAAATTCCGTGACGCGACAAGCGATCCGCGCCGGCCGCGGGCAGGCAGACGCCGCTCGGACGATGGCGATATGGGGCGTGCATCGTCGGCGTCCCTGGCTATCGCCACGTTCACGTTGGTGCCTGAACCTCGACCTTGTGGTTTCGCGTCAATTCGCGCTGGGGAGAGCGACTTCTCCCGGCTTGCACAGCAACCTGGCTCTGTCTCATGCGCACCATGTTCAGGGCAATCTCTCGTTCTGTGCTGTGCCGTTGCGGCAGCCGGTCTGGCGCTGGCGCGCAAGCTTCGCCGCTCCACGCCCTTGCGCCTGCGCACGGGGCAGTGGCTTTTTCTGGTCCTGTGCCTCCAGCGTGGGGCCGGGTCTGGTCGTCAACGTTCTGCTGGAAGGACCAACGGGGCCGCGCACGCCCTGTGCAGATCGTCGAATTCGGAGGGAATCGAAGAGATGTCTTGCGCTCCACCGGTCCGCTCCGGATCGGAGTGCGAAGACCGCAATCGCTCGTTTCAGCGAGCGGCGGAAAGGCGGCCAGCATGTTTGTACCGCCTTCTGTTATTCGGTCGCGCTGATCGCGCCGCAATGGTCACGCGCCTATCATGATCGCCGGCACGGTGGCAGGTCTCGGCGCGGGGTCTCTCATTCGCGTGTCGCAAGGGGGACATTTCCTGAGCGACGTGGTGTTTGCCGGCGTGCTAATCGCGCTGGTCTCGGCGCCGGATTGCACCGGCTGATCTTCGGCCCGCAGCTGGCTGCGGGTGGGCTGGACCTGCTCTTGAGCGCTCACCCAAGCCGCGGATCCTGAGCCCGTAGATGCCCTCTCCTGGCGCCGGCACGAGGCTGCAATAGTGCAAGACGAGCCGCCGTGGCTGGGCAGGCCGGCGCAGATCCTGTTGGCGGTCATCATCGCGCTCGGGTTGGCGCGCGTGCTGCTCGCGGCGTCGATCGGTCTGACGGATGACGAGGCCTACTACCGCCTGTGGGCGTCGCCCCGGCGCTGAGCTACCTGATCATCCGCCCATGGTCGCGTGGATGATTGCGCCGGCCGCTGGGTGGCGGGCGACACGCCGCTCGGCATCCGCCTGTGCGCGGTGCTCACCGCGCTGCTGGGCCCGCTGATCCTGTGGCGCTCGGCGCACATCCCAGCCTCGGCTCGATCGTCGCGCGGCGCGCCGTGTGGATTGCACTCGCCATGCCGCTGCTGGCGGTCGGCGGCGTGATCATCACGCCCGACACCGCGTCCGTTCTGTTCTGGGGGCTTGCCGCGTGGCGCTCGCAGAGCTTCTGACGTCGCGCAACGCCAACTGGTGGCTGGCGGTAGGCCTGTTTGCCGGTCTCGGACTGCTGTCCAAGTACACCAATCTGTTCGTTGGGGCCGGCATTCTGCTGTGGTTGGTTTGGGGGCCGGGCAATCTGCGCTGGCCGAGAGCTGGCAGCTGTGGGCAGAGTGGCGCAATCGCGTCCATGCTGACCTTGCCGGTGGTAGTCTGGAACGCGCAGCACGAATGGGCATCCTTTGGCAAACAGTTCGGCCGGGCCGCGCGCGGGCAGGGCTGGACGCTGACCTATCTGGCCGAGATTGATCGGCGGGTTTGTGGCCTGGCAAGCCCGCATGACGCTGCTCGCGCTGGTTGGATTGGCGCGCGCTATCTCGCTGGCCGCTCGGGGAACGCGATCAGCCCTACATTCTGCTCGTAGCGGGTCTTGCTCCGCTGCTCGCCTACTTCCTGGTGCATGCGCTGCATGACCGCGTGCAACCCAATTGGCCTGCGCCGCTCTACCCGACGTTCGCCATTTGCGCCGCCCTTGCAAGTTCATCGGACGGCAGCCTCTGGCTGCGTCGGTCGCAACTAGCGCGGCAGTGCCGGTAGGATTGCTGTGCTCCGCGCTGATCTACGCGCATGCCCTGCATCCATTGCGCTTGACGGCGTACAGCAAAGATCCGAGCGCGCAATTGCACGGCTGGGCGGAGTTTGCGGCCGAGGTGGATGCGGTCCGCCGGGCGAATGGCGCCTGCTGGATCGCCACGTCCAGCTACGCCACGACCGGACAGCTCGCTTACCACTTGCGGGCGCAAGCTGCGGTAATACAGCTCGATGAGCCGCTGCGATACGTCCCACCCAGCTCCGCTCGATGCGCGGACTCGCGCCTGCCCGGCTATCTATGTGAGGGCTGGAGCGACGGCACGCACCGGAATTGCTCAGCACGCAATTTGCAAGCGTGACCGCCTTAGGATCGCTCGAGCGCAAATATGCTGGCGGGTGCCCCTCGCGCGCTACGTGCTCTACCTTCTGGCCAGCCCGCGTCCGTGGCCCGTCAGGCCGGCTGTTGCGCATCCAGACCGGCCTCAGCCGCCCACACGCGGTACGGGTGCCGAGCCAAACGGCTGTTGTAGTAGCGCTCCTGCCCGGTGATCTCGACGCCAAGCCATGCCGGCATCTCGACGTGGTCCCGCTCGTGGGCGAGTTCGATCTCGGCGAGTACCAATCCGGCGTTGTCGCCTTCGAACACGTCGATCTCCCAGCGCAGGCCATGCCAAGGCACATGATGCCGGACTTTCTCGATGCACGCGCCTTTGCCGCAGCGACAGCAGGGCTTCGGCCTCGGCCAACGGTATAGGGAACTCGAACTCGAGGCGGCGCAGCCCAGCCTTACGCGACCTGATCGTCAGCGTGGCTGAACTTGTGTCGCGACGCGACGCGCGTGGACATAGCCGCCGCCTGGCCAGATACGCCTGGCGCAGGCGCACGCGATCGGTGACCATTGGACGCCAATCGTCGCTACGCAGCAGGAACTTGCGCTCGATCTCAATTGCCATGCGCCGGGCTGTCTCTGTCGGAAAGCGCCCAGAAGCTAGCCAAAGGCGCGGCTTCTTTCAACGTCGGCCGCCCTTTGTTAACACCCTGTTGAAAACATCATATCAACGCGACAGGCTAGGCGCTTGAAATCATAGAGCGACACGACCTTCAGCTCAGGTGGTGCACCGGCTGCAGGCCGTATACCGGCGTCGGGATCCCCTCGTGGCGCGCCTTGAGCTGCAGCGCCAGGTACAGCGAGTAGTGGCGCGACTGGTGCAGGTTGCCGCCGTGGAACCACAGGTCGCCTCCTGCTGCGTCGGCTTCCACATGTTGCGCAGCTCGCCCTCCCACGGCCCGGGGTCCTTGGTGGTGTCGGAGCCGAGGCCCCAGACACTTGCCGACCTTGTCGGCGACGTCCTGGCCGATCAGCTCGGCGGCCCAGCCGTTCATCGAGCCGTAGCCCGTCGCGTAGACGACGAGGTCGGCGGGCAGTTCGCGTGCCGTCAGCGAGCGACGACCGCGTCTCCGGTCAGATGGTCGACCGTCGCCCGTTCTTGAGCTTGATGCTGCCGTTGGCCACCAGCTCGCAGGCGCCGACGTCGATGTAGTAGCCCGAGCCGCGGCGCAGGTACTTCATGAACAGGCCGGACTCGTCCTCGCCGAAGTCGAGCTGGAAGCCCACCGCGTCGAGGCGCGTCGTAGTAAGATCCGGCGTCACGCTCGCGCATCTGCTGCGTAGACCGGCGACTTGCAGCGCGGCAGCGACGCGGTAGGGCAGCGACGCGAAGATCAGGTCGGCCGTCGTCGGTGGTGATGCCCGACGCGACCGCGCTGCCTCCGAGTAGAGCGCGCCCGAGCCGAGGTCCATCAGCGAGTCCGAGCGCGCCACGTGCGTGGTCGAGCGCTGCACCATCGTCACGTCGGCGCCGTGCTCCCACAGCGTCGGCGCAGATGTCGTGCGCGGAATTGTTCGAGCCGATCACCACCAGCGCGCTTGCCCGCGTAACGCGTCGCGCGACCGTGATACTGCGCTGGAGTGGCGCTGCTCGCCGCCTGAAGGCGTCCATGCCCCGGGATAGCGCGGCATGTTCGGCATTGCCCGACATGCCGGTCGCCAGCACCAGCTGCTTCGGGACTTGCAGCGTGACGCTCGTCACCCGCGCGATCGACGACGACCGTCCATTCCTTGCTGGACGTCGTCGTACCGCGCGCGTCTTGCACTCGGTGCCGACGTCCAGTAGGTTCAGCTCCATCACCTTGGCGTACATCTCCAGCCAGTCGCCGATCTTGTCCTTGGGCGAGAACACCGGCCAGTTCATCCGGGAAAGGCAGGTACGGCATGATGGTCGTACCAGACCGGGTCGTGCAGGCAGAGCGACTTGTAGCGACTGCGCCAGCTGTCGCCGGCGCGTTCGTTTCTTCTCGACGATGAGCGTCGGCACGCCGAGCTGGCGCAGCCGCGCGCCGAGCGCCGATGCCGCCCTGGCCGCCGCCGATGATGAGGCAATATGGCTGCTGCGTGTAGCCTAGAGAGGCCTGTTCTTCCGTCCGTCGCTCCAGCCACGTCGTGCGTTTCCCGTGCACGCCGTGCTCGACGCCCTTATCACGCGCGGCACCACACTTCTCCTCGAAGCCCCCTTCAGTGCCTCAGCAGTCGTCAGCATGGTCCAGGAGCGATCGCCCTTCAGCCGAAGAAACCCCTGCCCCGCGCGACTTTGGTCTCGAAGGTGAAGCGTGCCCTCGGTGACGCCGCCGCTTCGCGCGCCTCACCCTCGACGCGAAAGCTGTGCGGCCCCGCGTGGTCCAGAGTTTCTGAGAGGAAGCTGCCGCGATCTGTCCTTCCCTTCCATGGTCTTGATGTTCCAGGTGAAGGCGATCATGTCGCGCCAGAAGCATTCGCCGTCATCGAACATGGCAAGCACAGTCGATACGTCGCCGCGTGCGAGCGCAGCCTCGAGCTCTCGCAGCCAGGCGACGGCGCGTTGATTGGCGTCGGCGTTACTCATGAAGTTCGGTTCGATCAGGAACGCGCTGGCAGGCCGAGCAGGCTGCGCGCCTCTCGACGCTCGCAATTTTCCCGCCCAGCTCGCGAATGATGCGCACGGCCTTCTCTACCAGTGCGGCATTGCTCGGGGTGGGTGTGCCCCTGGCAATATGCACGGTGTCCTCCATGCCGATACGGCAATGGCCGCCGAGGATGAAGAGCCTGCGCCAGCATGGGAAAGCGTGCCGGCCGGGACCGAACGCCGCCCATTCGCAGTTCTGGGGCAGCAGCGACTTGGCGAGCAGCATTGCCTGCGGTGTCGAGGGCATACCGTACTTGATGCCGGTGACGATCTGGAACAGAGCCGGCAGCCTTCAGCGTGCCGTCCGCCACGAGATCCTGCGCCATCACAAGATCGCCGGTGTCGAACACCTCGAGTTCCGGCTTGACGCCGGCGGCGTACATGCGCCCCGCCATGATGCGCAGGCTGCGCGGCGTGTTGATGACGGCGCCGCCGCCGAACCACATGGTGTTGAGGTCGAGCGTGCAGATCTCGGGCTTCAGCTCGACGATGTGCTCGGTGCGGATTTCGGGCGCCTTGAAGAGAGTGCCCGGCGCCGGCTTGGCGGGATCGTCATCGCTCGGGATGAAGCGTCCGCCGGGGCCGCAGGTCAGGTTGATGATCAGGTCGGTGCCGCTGCCGCGAATGCGCTGCACGACCTCGCGATAGTACTCAGATCTTCATGCTGGGCTGCCCGGTGTCCGGCTCGCGCACGTGGATGTGGCAGATGGCGGCGCCGGCCTTGGCCGCCCCGATGCACGCATCGGCGATCTCGGCCGGCGTGACGGGAAGAGCCGGGTTGTGTTCTCGTGTTGGAAACGTGCCTGTGACCGCGCAGGTGAGGATGGTCGGTTTCGTATTGCTCATTCGCTCAGCTCCGGAGTGCACCTGCCTTGGCCTGTCGCTCGGTCTAGCATGATAGGGCGAATCCAGAACAGGTCATCCGGGCCTGTTCGCCCCGTCGGCCGATAGTCGATATCGGTCGCGATGATACCGGCGCTCGCAGCGTTGTCGACCCGGTTGGCCGATGGAAAGTCCTATTGCTGGCCGAACACTTTGCTCGTCCAATCGTCCTTCGCGCCGCGCATCTTGCCAGCCTTTTTGCCCCCGCAGGTCGAAACAGCGGGCGCCAGGTCGGCTCCCGTGCCGACGACGACGAAGGGCGCCCAAGTGGAGGGATGAGCGGCCCAAGGGCGCTTGTCGTCGCTTGATGAGCGCAAGCATGGCGCGGCGGAAACCTTCCGCCCTGCCGACCGTGCTGGACTTGCGCATCTCGGCGAAGGTGCGGCTCGTCAGCATCGTTGCTGCGCATAGGAATCGACTGGCCAGTGAGATACAAGCAGGGCGCGAGCGCCGGCGTAGAAGAACGCTCGCGCCAAGCCCGACAGGGCCTCGGCACCCGGACTCCTCGCCACCGGCGGTATTGCAGGCCGACAGCACCACCCAATCGGCATCGAGCTTCAAGCCGGCAACTTCGGAGGCGGTGAGCAGGCCGTCGTCCTCGTCCGTCGGCTGCGTCCGGTGGGAGACATGACCAGCGCAGGCTCGGCGCGTGCCTTGACGAACTGCTCCGTCTCGCCCGCGAGCAGGCCATGCGTCGCGAAATGTACGATGCGATAATGCGGCTGAGCGCCGCCTTCTTGACGGCGGCCTCCGTCATATCCCTGCCGAGCACGACCGCGCTTCGGCACAGCGCCCGAGACTGCGCGCCACGCACCTGAGTTCGTGCGCCGTGTCGGGCAGAGGACAGAGCTTGCGCACCTCGGTCACGTTCGCTCTGACCTTCGCGGAAGTAGTTCGCCGACCGTTGGCAGGCCTTTCGCGCCCCGGACTGCGACGTGCTCGCTTGCCGCCGCCCGGTTCTCCTCGTCCGGACACTTGTCGGGGACGACGATTCGACCGCAGCTTGGTTGGCCAACCAGAACCGGATCACCGTAGCCAAGCGAACGGATCGGGGGCCGCGGAACTCTTCGCAATCCCGGCGCAGCGCGGCCAGACTTGCCACGCGATGGAAGCACGCTGATCGGCTGGCGGATGCCGAGCCAGGCAGCGTGACGATAGTCGGCCAGCTTGGCCGGGCCGGTGGTCTCGGGCGGCTTCGGTTACCAGCACGCCGAAGGGCAAACTCGTCAGCGGCCCCGGAGGGCACAATGAGCAGCTGCTTGTCCTTGATGAGGTCTCGACCGGACCGAACAGCGCCGTGTAGAGGTCATGGGCGCGAGCCAAGTCGAACGGGAGGCGCCGCGCGTCGCCCTGTTCGCTGCCTGCCGACGCCCTGCAAGCGCAGCCCGGCATTTCTCGGCGCTCTCCTGGTCGGACCACAGCGTGTGATCGAGCCCGCAACGCAGCGCCATGACGCTGTCAGCCAGAGCGCGCGTGCCCAAGGGAATGCTGTGCCATGTCTCGGTCTTCTTGGTGATGACCCAGGCAAGAGTTTCCTCCGGCAGCTGGCCGAGTTGCCTGGATGTCCAGAAACAGGACCAGGGCTTCGTCGGCATTCAGCAACGCCTGGATGTCGGCGGCTGGCGAGCGGCTTGGGGCTTCGCTGAGCCGGCATACTCGGGAAACGTCTCCAGCCAACTGGTCGTCGACGCGCTCGAGGCTCTTGTCGAGGTCGGCGATGGACGTGCGCAGGCGCCGCCACCGCCGGGCCATCGCCCCGTCCCACGGCGGCGAGCAGGCGCTTGTCCTCGCTCTGTCGGCGCGCGATCAAGATCCTGGCGCTCGCGCACCAAGACCGCCAGCGGCCCCTCGCCCTGACGAAGCGGATGGACATCTGCGCCAGGGCATCTGCCGCCTCCGTCTGCAGCGCCCACTGCGCCAGCTCGAAGCCCTGCTCGCGCGCCGCGGGACTCTTTGCGTCGGCGGCCCGATATATCGCGCGCGCATAGTGGCGCAACGACCAGGAGTTCTGCGTCAGCGTCGTGCTTCCGCGAGGCCGGCCGTCGCCGCGCCTCGACGCCGCCCGCGGCCGATCAAGGTCGGTTTGGCGCGAGCGTAGCAAGCGTCACGGCTCCGCCCAGCGGCCTTCGAGAGCGCGCAGCACGGCCAGATTGTTGGAGATCGGTGGCGACACTGGGAATGGTCGGATGCCGTAGCTCTTCTCGTCGATGGCCAGCGCTCGGTTGCACCAAGCGTCCCGGCCTCGGCCACACGGTCGGTGTCCTTGAGTAGTCTGGCAAGGTTGCTGAGGCCCTTCGCGACCTTGGGATGGTCGGGTCCGTAGCGTGCTTCTCGTCGATAGCGAGCGCACGGCGCATCAGGAGCTCGGCGTCGGCCCGCCTGATCGGTATCGTGCAGCAGGTCAGCCAGGTTGCCGAGGCGGGTGGCGACTCCTGGGTGATCGGGCCTGTAGCTCCTTCTCGCCGATGGCGAGCGCCCGGCGGTAGAGCTGTTCCGGCTTCGGATAACTGCCTTTGCATGCTGCAGCAGCGTTGCCAGGTTGTTGAGCGGAATAGCGACGTTGGGATGGTCGGGGCCGAAGCTCTTCTCCTTGAGGGCCAGAGCACGCCGGTAGAGCGCCTCGGCCTCCTCCAGCCGGTTGGAATCCTGCAGCAGTCCGGCCAGATTGCCGAGGGTGGAAGCGACATGGGGGTCGTACCCGAAGCTCTCGGTGAGGGGGCAGTGCGCGGCGATGGCAGCGCCTCGGCCTCGGCCGGCCGGTTGTGTCTCCCTGAGCAGCGCGCCCAGGCTGTTGAGGGCCCTGAGCCTGCTCATAGTTGGGTCCGTAGCCCTCGGCCGAGGGCGAGCGCGCGCCGATAGAGCGGCTCGGCTTCGGCCAGCCGATTGGTTTCCTGGCAGCAATCCGCCCAGGTTGATCAGGTCCGTAAACACATGCTGGTCGTTCGGTGCCCCACCTCGTCTCATCGCTCGCGAGGGCGCGGCGGAACAGCCCTTCAGCCTCATCGAGCCGAGTCGGTATCCTGCAGCAGCCGACCAAGCCGATTGAGGCGCGGTAGTGCAGGGTCAAGTGACTGACCACATTCTGCGGGTCGGACTCGTATTTCTTCTCGGCCACGGCGAACAGGCGTCGCATCAGCGGCTCGGCGTCGGCGTGGCGGGCCTGCTCATCTATACACCTCGATCAGGTCGTTGAGGGCGGACTGCACATATGCGTTGTCGGGGCCGCCGCGGTCCTTTTCCGCGAGGGCCAGCGACGCGCTTGTAAAGCGGCTCGGCATCTGGCGTAGCGGCCCTGACGCTTATAGTAGACAACAGCAAGGCTGTTGAGCGGGTTGCGCACGGACGGGTCGTCCGAGCCCGCGCTCCTTCTCCGCTAATAGCCAGCGACCGCTTGAGGAAGTGGCTCGGCGTCGGCGAACCGGCGTTGCTGCTGATACATGGAAAGCCAGGTTGTTGAGCGGACCCTGCAAGTCGGGGTGATCAGGGCCGCGCGCTTTTTCCATGATGGCCAGCGCGCGCAGGTAGAGCGGTTCGACTTCCGGAGTAGCGCCGTTGCGCCTCGTAGACGGAAGCCAACCGATCGAGCCAGCCGCGCACGTCCGGGTGATCCGGGCCCTGCGCCTCTTTCGGTGATGGCAAGCGCCCGCTTGAAGAGGGCTCAGCCTCGGCGTACTGGTTCTGCATCTGGTGGGTCATGGCCAGCTTGTGGAGTGCGGCAGACACATCCGGATGGTCGGGCGCCGCGCGCCTTTTCCGTAATGGCAAGAACCTCGCCTGTAGAGGGTTCGGCCTCGGCATATTGCCGCTGCAGCTCATGCAGCCTGGCAAGCTCATTGAGTACCGTGGCCAGCTGGGGATGGTCCAGCCCCAGCGCCTTTTCCTTGATGGCGATGGAGCGTTTGTACAGCGGCTCGGCTTCCGCGGTAGCGGCCTTGCACCCGATACGTGGAGGCAAGCTTGTCCAGTACAACGGCTACATCGACATGATCCGCCCCGACGTCTTTTTCCCTGATGGCCAGCACGCGCTGATAAAGCGGTTCGGCCTGGGCGTAGCGACCTCGCACGTCATGCAGAACGGCCCATCTTTCGAGCGTGACAGCCGTATCCGGGTGGTCGGGGCCCAGCGTCTTTTCCATGATGGCAAGGGAACGCTCGAAGAGCGGCTCGGCCTCCGCGTAGCGCCTTTGCAGGCTGTAGAGGTGAGCCAGCTCGCCCACCGCCTTGCCGACCGTGGCATGGTCTCGTTCCCAGAAGCGCTTTTCCTGGATCGCCGGGGCGCGCGCTTCCGGTAGAACGGCTCGGCCTCCGCATACTGCCGCTGCACCCTGTGCAGGGTTGCCTATGTTGTGGAGCAAGGTGCCCAGGCGGGCGTCGTCTGGGCCAAACCGCTGCTCACCAAGCGCCGGGGCCCGTTGAGCGATTGCCATCGCCTCGCTGTGCTTACCGGACTGATAGAGTTGCGCAATCTGACGCTGCAGCGCTTCGACGTCATCGGCCGATTGGGCGCCAGCAGCGCCTGCCGCGAGGATATTGCCAATCGCAAAGGGCGAACAACGCGAACCGCAATAACGGAAACTTCGCCCATTGCATCCCTCTCCTGCCGCGAGCCCCGTCAATGGGCGTCAGCCTATGGAGGCCGTCGTGGCGGCGCAATGACCACGGCTGGAGATAACCTGCAAGGATCGGACGCGCGCAGGGATTCGCCCGCCGCCATGCACGCGGGCGCTGTTAATCGACGGCTCGGCTGTGCCGGCGACCACCTGTGCCCCAGATACCGATATCGCTTTGAAGGATTTGCGCGCCAGCGAATCATCCACAGACAACACACCGCCACGCTCTCTTGCAGCCCGAATCGATTAGCCTGTGTGGTGGGCGAGGGGGCGCGCATGAAAGCATCGATCAGTCTCATATTGTTGCTTCTCGGCGGATGTGCGTTCGCGGAACGGCTGTTGGTGCCGGAGCAGGCAAGTCACCGCGTCGTGCAGCCGGCGGCCGATGTCCGTCCCAAGACCCAGCTCGTCAAACAAGCCAAACCGTGGCCCGCAGCCAAGGTCAGCACAACCGAGCCCGACTTGCCGCCGTGGCGCATACCGGCACGAAAGCCCCAGGGGTCCTGGAACAGACCCTGACACCGAGCCAACTGTTCAACAATGTCAGCCCGGCTGTGTACGCCGTCATGGTCGAGACCAGTTCCGAGGATCGGCGGTCGCCGTCTCGGCGCACGAGGCGATCACCAACTGCCATGTCGTGGCGCGACCCGAGCCCATCCTGCTCGTCAATGCAACCGCGCAGCACAGAGGCCGAGGTTGCTTCAGCGGATCGCTCGACCGATCGCTGCTATCTGCGAGTGCTTGATGGTGAGTTGGAGCCGGTGCGAGGGCTTTCGCGACTACGCGAGGCTTGGCAGTGGGTGAGACCGTCTTCACGATCGGCTCGCCAAAGGGCATGGTCAATACGCTCGGCAATGGCTTGTGTCCGGGCTCAGAAAGTCCGAAGATACCCAGTTCATCCAGATTACTGCGCCCGTGTCGAAAGGGTCCAGCGGCGGCGGTCTGTTTGATGATCGAGGCAATCTGATCGGTGTCGACTTTCACGATTCAGGATTCCCAGAACTTGAATTTCGCGATTGCGGCATCGCAGTTCTGGCAGTGAGCCAGCCGTGCTTCCGATGCCTACACGAACGTGAAATCGTTCTGGTGCAGGTCGGCCATATCGACGTTGCTCAGCGTTATGCTATCGGAAGTCGTTTGCAGTGATGACCACGTCGTTGCCGACCTGATGACTGGCGGCGCGCATGCTGGCGAAGTTGGCGAACATCTGGTCGTCCAGCTGGATGTGGTCGGTCCCCCCCGACAAAATCGGTGATGGTGTCGTGACCGTGGCCCTTGGCGAAGCGAAGATGTCGCTGCCTGAACCCCTGTCAGCCGATCGTCGCCGAGGCCGCCGACCAGCCCGTCGTTGCCGGCACCGCCCCTCAGATCATCCGCGAACCTGCTGCCGATCAGCAGGTCGTCTGCCGCTCGAGGCGTCGACGTAGGCGAGCCCGCTCGCCGAAGCAGGCCGCTGAAGTCGAACGTATTGCCGGCGGTGGTGCCGAGCACGGCTGCACCGTTGCCGGCCCAGGCCTCGACCGACGCGGCCGCTGCGTTGAAGCCGGCGAAGCGCCACGCTGCCGGTCGCCGCCGACCATGGACAGTGTCGGTGCCGCTGCCGCCGGCCAGGCTGTCCGCGACATCGTTGGCGCCCGAGACGACCAGCACGTCGTTGCCGGCGCCGCCATCCGAGGCGATCGGTTCCCGCCCCGCCGAGCAGCGCATCGTTGCCGAGCATCACCGTAGAGCTATCGCGTTGCCCGGTGCCGCCGTCGATGGCGTCGTCTCCGCCCAGTCCGTGCACGGTGTCGTTGCCCGCCATCGATCGGGTGACATCGTTCCTCGACCGTCGGCCGCGCCTGCCTCGAGGAGATGTGCGTTGCATCGATGATGTCGTTGCCAGCCGACCCGGCGATGGTAACGTGCCCGGCGCATCGACGACGTTGATGGTGAACGGTCTGGGTGGACGAAAGGCCATCGGCATCCGTCGCTGTGACCGCGACCTTGACGCTGTGCTCGGTCTCATAGTCGAGCGCCACGCCGCTGTGCCAATGCGAGTTGATAGGCGCCGGGGTTGCCGGTCACCTGGAAGCGCGAGTCGGTGGTCGTGAAGGCAAAGGCCGTGTCGCCGTCGGGATCGTTCACCGCCAAGGCGCCGATCGTGCCGCCAGCCATGTTTTCCTGAATGGCCGCATTGGCGAGCGTGATGGCGTCAGGAGCGCGGTTGGGCTGCTCGGCAAAGCATGAAATCGCTCGCAGCCAGACTGGCCATGGTACGTTCTGCAGGATCAGGCTATCGCCGGCCCCGAAGGCAACGACGGTGTTGGCTCCCGCCTGCGAGGCGTGGCGTCAGCACGTCGCTGAGCTGGTGGTAGCTGGAGTAGCCCGTCAGGTCTGACTTTCGTCGAATGCGCCACCGGCGTGAAATCCGTGATCGTGTCGCTGCCGTCGCCGAAGAGAACGCAAACCTGTCGTCGCCGCCGCCGCCCGTAAGAATGTCGGCTCCGGCGCCACCGTCGAGGTGATTGGCGGATCGCATTGCCGATCAGCTTGTCGGCTCCGCTGCCGCCGATCGCGTTTTCGATGTAGGAGCGTGGATCACCGTTGAACAGATAGGCGTTGTAGACGTTGCCGTGCGCGTATTGTCCGCCACCAGATAGGCCAGCTGCGGCTGGAGTGATCGAAGCGGCCCCTGGGTTGAGATCGGCTGTAACGCCGGTTGTGTAGTTGGAGAAGTCATAAGGTATCGTTGCCGCCGCCATCCCACACGGTCATGAAAACGTTGTTGGCGGAGGCATCGGCACCAGCGCCACCAGCTGGCCCTGTACCACGCCGTTGACGGAGAACTCGCCCGTGAGGACGTTCCAGGTATAGACCGTGTCGCTGCCGTTGGTCGTGAAGTTGGCGCCGTACATTTGCTGCAGCGCGCGGATATCGTTCATCATGTAGGTGGTAGGGGTAGCCCCAGGTCTCGTTGTTGTAGCCGCCAGCCGGCTCGCCTACGTAGCCGCGGTAGCTCAAATCACCGTGCATTCGAGCCCATCGTGTGCGGCAGGCTCACTGACGTTGCGCGACGCCGCCCGCCTCGTGGGTATGCTTCAGGCCGAGCGCGTGCCCGATCTCGTGCAGATGAGTGAGGTATGCGTAGTTGCCCATCACAGGATTGGTGTAGTCGGTCTGTGTCCCGAACCAGACATCGCCACCCGCATTGTTGCCCGGGTAGCAGGGAATAGGCGGTCGGGTTTGCCATCGAACGACTGGGCAATGCGGATGTCGGCGCTGTCGGTGCCGGCGTATTCGAAGGATGAGGTTGGTGTAGGCTGCTACCTGTTCCACTGGCAGCACGCCGCCTGCTGCCCCTGAGACCGCCGGGAGCCTGAGCGAAGTCCGGTAGCTTCCAGCTCTCCGCCGCCGTAAGGGGGCCAACGCGACGGTCGTGCCGAGCAGGCCCACCGACACGGACGGCGACGCCGTGGTCGGCGGTCGGTCAGGAAAGCTGTAGGCGACGTTGCCCGCTCCACGCGGCCATAAAAGCGGACGAAGCCGTCGATGTTCCTGGTCGCCGGTCGCCGCAACTGACTGTCGGGGTCGCCATCAAGCCGTCCTCACGCGCTGCCGTTGCGAGTGTGGGCGCGAGAACGGCGGTGGAGGCTATCGAGTGCGCATGAACCTCGACCCACCAATGCGGTCCCGTTCCCGCCCGTTTCGATGATCAGGAAGATGCTACCGCGGCCGCAGTCGGACAGAGTGCAGAAGCAGATCGGCCGAGGCGCCCGAGGCCGTCCGGAAGCCCCGCCTTCGATCCCGGGCGGCGAACCCGCATCGACCGATTACCACGCGTCACGCTCTCGGCGTTTGCCGCCGGTCGAGAATGGCGCCGCTCAGCCTTGGTCCATCGAGACGCACCGGCATGACCGACCAGCCCTGCACCGTTCAGGAGCAGCGAAAGCGCATCGCCGCCGTGCCGGTGCCCAACGCTAACATCAGGTTGGCGTTGATGCTGAGATCGAGCGTGACCAACACCGCATCTTTGGGCGCCTCCACCATCGGTCGGTGCAGCCACACGCGGAGGTGCTGCCAGCCGTGCTGCCAGCGCCGTCACATCGTGGTCGCCCCGTGTATCCGCGCCACCAGAGCAGACCGGGACGGAGACAGGCAGGCCGGGCGACGCCAGGCTCACGGGGAGCAATCGCCGGACTGCTTGCGTCTGGACCTGACATCCAGATTCACGTGAGCGTTGAGAGCTGCTGCTGTCGTCACACCACAGGGCTGGCAGTCTCCGTCGAGGACGGTGCGGACCTGCACTGGCTCTCGCCAGCGCATCGTCAAGATTGAGGTCGACACTGTTGAGGTGAGCACAAGCCCGCTGTCGCCGCCGGTATCGCTCACGCAATTGCGGCGCTGGGCGGGCCGATGTCATCGCCAAATGTGGTTGCACCAAACGACTGAGCGGGTGCGCTTTCGGTCGGCGGACTCGACCGGAGTGTCTGCGCCTGGCGATACATCCGTAGTAAGCCGTTTCTGTAGGTCATCTTGGCCTCCCTTCAGGAGTTGGGTTGCATCGGTGGCTCTTCCGCAGCGCCGGCTGCAAGGCCGCTGCGCCGTCAACCGACAATGCTAGCGATGGACAGAATCGTTGCGGCACTGTCCAGAAACGACAGGTCATTAGCGCCAGCCAGCACCCTCAGCACGCGCTCCTGGGCTGTCAAAGTCACCGCCGGTTCGCGGATGTCGGCGGCCGCCGAGCTGCCTCGCCAGCTCACGCGTGGCATCGATGTTTGGAGAATGCGGCCCCGGCAGTTGGGAGGGGGAGAGGGGGGATTGCCGAGGGCCATCGAGGGGAGGGCGCGACCTGGTGCTCGACCAAGGCACACACAGACTTACGTCCGTCGGCCCGCCCGCGCACCTGTCGGAAGCGCCAGGAGGGCCGCGCAGACTGCTGCAGTCTCTGCGTGACTAATCCTTCGATTACCAACCGCACCGCTCGATCCAATGCCGCCAAGCCCAGATAAAGGGAACGTCCATCTTCTCCGCGCAGTGTCGTTAGCGATCAGCTTGCCCTGCGAGCCGCATGCGAGAGGGTGATCGTCTTTGTCACGCAATCCCAGCGATCTGGCGGGCAGAACCGAACCCGGCGCGCGATGCGGGCCCGGAGACGCTGTGGTCCGTGGACGCGGAAGGTGGCGCGGTGCTGGTGGCGCAGGGAGCTCGGCCGCCAACGTGGATGCCACGAAGCGCCCTGGTAGCGGACAATCTCGTCCTCGATGCCGGTTGCTGGCCTGCGAGATCGGCGGCGCATGCCTACGGCGGAGCACGTCCCCCTGGCGCTCGATGGCCGCATGAGCTGCAGCAGGTGTCGATGCGACGCTCTCAGTGTGCCTGGCCAGCTCGCCCGACTTGTCTGACGTTCCCGCGTTGGACACGCCCGCGCCACGACGACATCTGCGAGAGCTGAGGCGCGATCGTCCTGGATGGAAGAACCTCCATCCAGAAGGTGACCCCTCGCTCCAAACTCGACACTTAGAGGCCGTGTTCGCGCTCCAGCGGCCGCGTCGTGCCCGGCGCACCACTCACCGCGGTGAGATGTAGTCTGTTGCGACGCTGCGCACAGCCGCAGCCTGTGTCGTCGTCCGGGCAGGTTGAGCTACCTGCGCGCGCCGCGTTCAGATGGAAGCGGACGAGTTTCGCTCGCTGATGCCGAGAATAACGCGCTTTGCCTCCCAGGCGGTTTGCCCGCTGGGCATCCGTTCCCAGGCAGAGTCAGAGCTCGCGCGCGGTTGATCGGCATTTCGTTGGACGCATCATGGCCGTAGATGCGCGATGATGTGCTGGTGGAAATAGTTGCCCAGGATCTGGAAATCCCGCTGGAGCATAGGCATCTGCCGAGCCCAGTCATCCGCGGGCATCACGCCGCCGATGCACAGCAGGGCGGATTACGCCATCGAGCGTGCGCAGCGGGAACGAAGCGCCTGCCAGCCGTCGACCATGGCTCCGCCGAGTTTCTTCAAAGGCTTCAGCAGCGTCTTGGGGAAGGGCCGCCCAATCAGTTTTCCCTGCACGCGGGACCGAGCCCGCCGATACGATCAACGGTCAGGCGCGGCGTTGCTCCCACGCAATGTTTCGCCCAATGGTCTGCCAGCGTGCACTGCACGAAGCGACCTCATTAACGTGGGGGAGCGCAGCGGAATGTTGAGCCCGACGTAAGGAAATCGATGAAATGGGATAGGTCGACTTGGCGACCTTGAGGAGAAGAGCAACGCCTTCGGCACGCTCCTTGATGCCCTGCGGGCTGCTCACGAGCTGCGGCAGCGAACATTCGAACATCGTAACTCCCACTCTCCCGTGAGCGCGGAAAAAGCTAGCCGGCGCCGCGTGTGGGTTTTCTCAGCAGGAAGTCCGGCAATTGAAGAAAACTGGCCCAGCCCTGCCCGGGCGGCGGCGTAATGGCGCTCCCGGTCGCAAGCGATTGGCGCCCGGTTAGGTCAAAATTGGACCGATCAATGTTGCGAGTTGAGAAACGATGACGGTACATTCGCCGGGGGTACGTGCGTGCTCAGAGGGAATTTTGACTGGCGAGGATCGGCACCACTGCAACACCGGCAGATGGAGAAGCTGTCGGCAAAAGGAGTAACGACGATGTTTCGTGCGCAAACCACTTCAAACCAGCAGCGATCCACTGGTCGACGTACGCGATGGTCGGCGATGGCGTCCCATGCCGGATGCCCAAATCGGTGGCGGCGGTGGGAATGTTCTGACCGCCCGGCAATAGAGCGACCTCGCCGGCATCAATGCCGACGTCAGCGATGCATGCGGGCGGCAACAGCGTGGTCACTCACGCTGCTCTCGGCACGCAGCCAGACGACTGGTGTCAGGCCGACATCGGGGCCGGGGTCGAGGTGGACGGTCACCTGGCCCATGGGCAATGGCGTCGGCGTGGATGCCCACACGGGCCTGGACGGCGCGCTGATCAACGCCGCCGTCAACGTCGGTCATGTTGCGGGCCGAAGCTGCTCGACTCCGACTCGTTCGGTGATCGGCGCGGATGCACCAGACACAAATGGCCTCGCGGAGTGCGTCGACAGGTGCAGGCGACGCCGATGTCACGCCAGCGTCAACCTACCCGACATCGGTCTGCCGCTGAGCCTGTCGGCGCTGGATTTCTCGGGCAACGACATGGCCTGTAGCGACCACGTCTAACTGACGCGCTCCTCCAGCCCCGGCCCGAGTTTCTGGCCGGGGCTGGCGCTGGGACCCGGCGAATGGAGGACGATGGTGGACAAGAACAAGTTGCAGCCGCACTGGCTGACGCGGGCGCCAAGCCGGCAAAACCTGCGGACGCCTTTGGCGACCCCGACCGTCGCCGGGGCATGGTGATGAGTTCCTGACGTGGGCCCTCTTTCGCGCCTGAGGCTTTCAAGGGCATCCAAGCCGAGGCGGCAGGCCACAGAAGGCGACCGATGGCTCCTGGATCACAAGAATCTTCGGGCGCATCATCCAGCCAGACGGCGCGGCCCAGGACCAGCCGAGCGATGCGGCGTCCACCACAACGAGTGGCCGATCGCCCTGCCGCCAGACGCGGTCGGCAAATTTCCGGTTGCCGGCCATTTGCCGCTTAGATCCCCGAGGTCGGCACCGGGCCAGCCCGATTGATTTCAGCCTGGCCCGAGAGTCGGTTCGATGTCCCGTCGGCATATGGAGGTGGCGGCGGAGGCGAGACGCGCACGGGGGCTGTTCACCGGCTTGCCGCCGGGTCGGTGGAAACCGGCCAGCGATTATTCACACCGAGGTCGGCAAATCCGCTGGTGGACGTCGGCCTGCATCTCAGGCCCGCAGTGAGGAGCTGGGGTTGAATCTTTGCCTTCCTTCCGGCGGCGGGACGTTACCGAGCATCCTTAGCGGCCTAATTTCTCGCCTTGAACCGCTATCGTCGGCGAGACCGTGGTGCCCCGGTGGTTTCGGACCTGACGACGGATTTTGTCCTCGGTGGTCAATTCGCTGGCTGGGGACTGCTGGGAGGGCCGCTCACTCATCCGGCGATCAACATTCTCGGTGGCGCAGGTAGCCACGACGGCGGCTCCGAGCTGTTCTCCGGCGAAGCAAATACCACCGACTATCACCTCGCCCTGCAGGCGTGGCGACACGGCCCCGGCGGTGAGCAGTGGGCACAACACAGTGGGCGTTGGCTTCGATGTCGGCGATCTGGCGGTGGCCTGATCCCGGCGCTCGGCCAGATCACTCATGGTTCCGGCCACACGATGCAGGCGCATCGCACATCGGCTTGCCATCGGCGGTCGATGAGCTGCTGCTGCGAGGGCCGCGGGATATATCGTGATGTAGTGGGCGCAAGAGCGGGGCTCGGCACGTAATGGGAGGACGCTTTGGCGCGTCTCCGGCTGTTCGGGAGACGGTGCTGCACAGTTCGGCTCGCGGCTTCGCGGCCTGGGCCATTCAGCGGTTGGCGATCTTGCCGACCGCAGCGTCTCCCGCGTGCGCGAGTCGCCGCCCGGTTGCTGCGTCGTTGGAAGCCCGGGCCAGGCGCGACGCGCCGATCAGCCACGAGGAACCGCTGCAGGATGGCGACGCGATGCGCGTCGCCACTTCACCATTGACGGTCGCGGTGTTCTCGCTGTTCGTCAATGTGTTGATGTTGACGCTGCCCATCTACTTGTTCCAGATCTCGATCGCGTGCTGACCAGCCGTAGCTTCAGACATCTGCTGATGCTGTCTCTCTTGGCGCTGGCCTTTCTCACGGTCCTGTCGCTGCTGGATATCTTTCGTCGCCAGGTCCTGGGCTCATGGCCGCCTGGACGCGCCACCTCGGCGGTCCGCGCTGCTCGCAAGTGTGATCAGCGGCTCGGTATTCAACAGCGGCAATCCAGACGTGGGCAGCCTGCCATCAGGTACTTTAATTTCATCTCCAGCCCGGCCATGCTTCTGCTGTTCGACACGCCACTCGCGCCGGTTTACTTCGCGGTCGTCTTCCTCATCAGCCCGGCCGCTGGGCTTTATCGTCATCACCGCGGGTACGGCGTTGATGGGCATTACCTGGCTCAACCAGCATGCCACGTCCACCGAGCTAGCCCTTGCCGGCGCGCATGCCCGTCAAAGGCCGGATCAATATGCCGAGGCCCTGGCGCAACTCGCAGGTCATCAACGCCGTAAGGGGATGCTGAACGAGAGCATCCTGCATTGGGGCCGGGAGGAGGCCAAGGCCGCGTCGACCCGTCAGTCCGGCAGCGCTGGACCGCAACTTCTGGATCAGCGGCGCCGTCGAAGATGGCTTCGCCTGATCCACGCGGATCGTCAGTGCTGGGCACGGGAGCGCCTACCTCGCCCTGGACGGTCCAGGCTGACCGGCCGGCATGATGATCGCCGCTTCGATCATCGCGGGCGCGCGGCCATGCAGCCGCTGGAAGGCATGATCGAAGGCTGGCGCAGCGTCGATGCAGACCCGCGCGCGTCCCCATCGCGCGAGTGACCAGCCACGGTCGAGGCCGCTGACAGACGGAGCCGCCGCGGCTGCGCCTGCCGCGCCGCACCGGATGGGCGTTTGCGTCGACCGATCACGCTTGCTCTATCTGCCGGCCAGGCAGCAAGAGGAACCGGTGCTCAACGGCGTGAGCCTGGAGCTGAAGCACCAGGCGAGTCGCTGGCCGTGGTCGGCCCGTCCGGCTCCGGCAAGTCGACGCTGGCGCGCCTGCTGGTCGGCTGCCTGCCTGCCGACCGCCGGCAAAGGTGCGCCTCGACGGCACCGAGCTGCGCAACTGGGATCGCCGGCAGTTCGGCGAATACACGGGCTACCTGCCACAGGAGGTCGAGGCTGTTTCCCCGGCACCATCCCGGCAGAACGTCTGCCGCATGCGCGACGACCTGGCCGGACGACCAGGTGCATACGAGGCCGCTCGGTCTGACCGGCGTGCAATGACATGATCTGCGCACCTGCCGCAGTGGCTACGAAACGCCGCTCGAGCGTGCACAGGCGCGCCGCTGTCGGGCGGCGAGGAAGCGGCGCATCGCGCTGGCCCGGGCCTTCTTCGGTTCGATCCCGTCGCTCGTCGTGCTGGACGAGGCGAACTCCAACCTCGACGCCGCCGGCGAGAGCAATGCGTGG
>ERZ1370068.3247-contig-2363_pt1 | contig 28429 bp, 28 predicted proteins | sample MGYA00561227_ERZ1370068 | MGnify/ENA primary metagenome ERZ1370068 (study PRJEB38410, sample SAMEA6850437) | metagenome | study: Metagenomic assessment of the ecological functions of the soil: analysis of the soil microbiota associated with the...
GGTACTTCGTTCAGTTACGTATTGCTTTGGACGGCATGTGGAACGAGCTCGATTTCATCACGCTCGCGCCGGTCCGGCAGTTCAAGCAGTTCATCTGGTTCGAGCGCGCCGAGCCGCCAAGCTTCATGGCCACCGCGCAGTTCAACGGCTTCCGCTCCGAGGACGACGACGTCACGTCGGAGGCGAAGATCGCGCAGCTCGCCGACGTGTATCTGGCCAAGGCGCGCGAGGTCACCAACGACGTCGCCGTCGGCGTCGTCCGCGACTATTTCGATCGGATGAACGCGAACGTGCGCGCGCTCGAGCAGGCGCAGGACGGCCGCCGAACCGAGTCATCTCGACGCGCTGCTCGCGTTCGCCGGCGCGGCGCGTATCGCCGGCCGCTGACGAAGGCGGAGTCGGACGACCTCCTCGCCTTCTACCGTTCGCTGCGCGATCAGCACCTCAGTCACGAGGACGCGATTCGCGACGCGGTGGCGAGCGTGCTGATGTCGCCGCACTTCTGCTATCGCGTCGACTCGCCTTCGCTCACGCAGAACGGGCGAACGGCGGCGGCAGGCACCGACGTGCGAGCCGCTGTCCGACTACGAGCTCGCCAGCCGCTTGAGCTACTTCCTCTGGTCGAGCATGCCGGACGACGAGCTGATGAAGCACGCGCGCGGCCGGCGATCTGCAGCAAGCCCGACGTGCTCGCCGCGCAGGCGCGGCGGATGCTGCAGGACGGCCGCGTCCGCGCGCCTGGCGACCGAGTTCGCCGGCAACTGGCTCGACATCCGCCGCTTCGAGGAGCACAACGCCGTCGACCGCGAGCGGTTCCCGAGCTTCACGAACGAGCTGCGCGAAGCGATGTTCGAGGAGCCGATCCGCTTCGTCGCTGGACATCATCCAGCGCAACGGCTCCGTCCTCGATTTCCTCTACGGCAACTACACGTTCGTCAACCCGGTGCTGGCCAGGCACTACGGGATGCCGGAGCCGCCGGACGGCGACGATGGGTCCGCGTCGACGACGCGCAGAAGCTACGCGCGCGGCGGGCTGCTGCCGATGTCGGTCTTCCTGACCAAGAACGCGCCGGGGCTGCGCACCAGCCCGGTCAAGCGCGGCTACTGGATCGTGCACCGGCTGCTCGGCGAGTACATCCCGCCGCCGCCGCCGAACGTGCCCGTGCTGCCGACCGACGAGACCAAGCTCGGCGATCTGACGCTGCGCGAGACGCTCGCGCAGCACCGCGCGAACCCGGCCTGCGCCAGCTGCCACGCGAAGTTCGACTCGTTCGGCCTCGCGTTCGAAGGCTACGGCCCGGTCGGCGAGACGCGCGATCGAGGATCTCGGCGGGACGGCCGGTCGAGACCGGCGCCACGTTCCCCGACGGCAGCTCGGGCGCCGGGCTCGACGGGCTGCGCGCGTTCATGCGCGCGCGAGGGCAGGCGGAATTCGTCGACAACCTGTGCCGCGAGCTGCTGGTCTATGCGCTTGGGCCGCAGCCTGCTGCGCTCGGACGAGCCGCTGCTCGCCGACATGCGCAAGGATCTGTCGGCGAGCGGCTACAAGTTCGGCGCGCCTCGTTCAGAGACATCGTCACCAGCCGTCAGTTCCTGACGAAACGCGCGACGCCGAGCTCCTGAAGGAACTGCACGATGACGCATGACGAGCAGCCCGCTGCAGCGAAATTCGCGTGAACTGTCCCGGCGCCGGTTCCTTCGCGGCACCGGCGTCGTGATGGCGCTGCCGTGGCTGGAGTCGCTGCCGGTCTGGGGCGCCGAGCCGACGGCCGCGCGGCCGCGCCCGAAGCGGCTCGCGCGTTCTGTTCATGGGCAACGGCGTCAACCCGACGCAGTGGTGGGCCAAGGGATCGGGCGCCGACGATGGAGCTGGGCACGAGCCTGGCGCCGCTGGAGCCGCTCAAAGGCCAAGTTCAACTACATCAACGGCCTGTTCAACAAGGCCGCCACCGGCGTCGGCATTCATCCGGGCATGACCGGCAACCTGCTGTCCGGCGCGCCGCTGCACGAAGGGCGCCGAGCTGCACGGCGGCGTCAGCCTGGATCAGGTGCTGGCCAGCCACATCGGCGAGCAGACGGTGCAGCCGAGCATGGTCCTGGGCTGCGAGCAGCCGATCACCGGCTACCACGAGACGAACTTCTCGATGGCCTACAGCTCGCACATCTCGTGGTCAGAGCCCGACGTCGCCGGTGCCGATGGAGGTCTATCCGTCGCTGGCGTTCGACAGCCTGTTCGAGAACCGCGGCAGCCAGCGCAACCTGAGCGTGCTCGATCGCGTGATGGAGCAGGCCGCGTCGCTCGAGCCGGCAGGTCAGCGCCGCGGACAAGGCGAAGCTCGACGAGTACCTCACCAGCGTGCGCGAGGTGGAGAAGCGCGCGCAGGACATGCGCGCGGCGAAGGACAAGGCCGACGCGAGCGCGAGCGACCGCGGCCGGCCGCGTCGTCGACGATGGCGCGGCCCGACAACGGCCTGCCGGAGGACATCCGCGAGCACATGCGGCTGATGTGCGACATCCTCGCGCTGGCGTTCCAGACCGACAAGACGCGCGTCGCCACGCTGCTGCTGTGCCGCGACATCTCCGGCCTCTTCTATCCGTTCCTCGACGTCAAGCTGGCGCCACCACCTGGCGATCCACGACGACACGGTCCGACGCCTTCATGCGCATCAACCAGTTACTACCTGACGCCAGCTACGCCTACCTGATCGACAAGCTCGCGGCGATGCCGGAAGGCGAGGGCACCGTGCTCGACAACTCCTGCCTCGTGTTCATGTCGAACATGTGGTCGGGCAGCCAGCACGACAGCACGAAGGTGCCGCGTGCTGACCGCCGGCACGCTGGGCGGCACGCTCGAGACCGGCCGCGTGCTCGACTACACCGACCGCCGGCGACGAGAACCGCAAGCTGTGCAGCTTCTACCTGTCGCTGATGGATCGCATGGGCGTGAAGCTCGATCGCTTCGGCGACGCCACCGAGCGGCTGGACGGCATCCTGACGCGGCATCAAGAGATCGGGTAACCGATGCCATGCGGTTCACGGGTCAGGATCCAGCGCTCGCTGCGGTGTTGACGTCCCATCAGATTGTATATACAGTCTTTTCAGTGCTTGTCGAGTTCGACCCGGTCAAGGACGCGAAGAACTGGGCGAACCACGATGGATCAGCCCTGGCGAGCACGCCGCGATGGATTTAGCCGCGGCGATCGCGTTCAACAGTCCCCGTCACGTGAGGAAGCGCGGACCGTACAGGTGGGTCCGATTGCGGACGTCCCACGTCGCGGTCGTCACGTATCGCGGCGCCGTGACCCGCGTGGATCAGCCTGCGGAAAGCGAATCCTGGAGAGGAGCGATGGTATGCGCAAGCGACGCGCGAGTGATCCCGAGAATCCTCCTCTCACGGCTGCGTGACTTCGCATCGGATGCGGCCGGCGCTCGAGGTCATGCCTCCCAGGCCGCCGCGGCGTATCGACGATCACGTGGCCCACAGAAGAAGCCGACGAAGCGCCCGACCGTCTCCGGCTCGATCCGGACGTGCTCGCGGCCTACCGCGCGACGGGAAAGGGGTAAGGCGAGGATGAATGACACGCTCGCCGCCCATGCGCCTGCCGCGTGAAGGCCGCGCGCTCGACGGCAACGCGGCGCGTCCGGCGCGCGTCATGATAAGCCGCGACGACCGTCCCTCGCCACGTCATGGCGCGCGTCGCCGGACCTCACTCAGTCGCCCTCTAACCGCTTGAGCAGCGCCACCGTGCTGGGATGGGCCAGCTCGATCGGCGGCTCGAAGCCGAGCGAATCGGCGCCGGCCGGCGCCGCGGCTCTGCCCTCTGCCGCTGGTTGAACCGAACATCGCCGCCGCGAGCGGCGTGATCCCGCGCGCGTTCTTCACGCTGACGCTGGCGCCGCGCTCGACGAGGAACTGGACGACGGTGTCGTAGCCGAGCGCGGCCGCGACGTGCAGCGGCGGTATCGCCGGCCTGGCTCGCCGCGTTGCACGTCGCCGCCCAGGCCGACGGCCGCGGCGACGGCGTCGCGCACGCGGCTCTCCGGTTCGACCTTGCCGAAAGTCGATCGTCTCGATGCCCCGCCGGCTCGCCGTCCTGCTCGATCCCATCCCCGCCGCCAGCATCACGGCGTCGGCGCCGTTCGGCATGCGTGAGCGCCGGATCGGCGCCGCCGGCCACGAGCACCGCGCATGATGTCGGGCTCGAGGAACCTGGCCGCCAGCAGATACGGCGTCGATCCGATCAGCGTCGCCGGCAGATTCCAGTCGGTGGTGTCGCGCCGCATCGGCGTGCCCTTCGTGATCCGGAGATTCGGATTGGCGCCGCGCGCGAGGAGCGCTTTCACCAGGTCCAGATCGCTTCTCAGGATCGCCGCGTGCAGCGCCGTGTAGCCGCTGCCGAGCGCGTTGGGATCCGCGCCGTGTTCCAGCAGCAGCGCGGCGACGCTGTCCGTTGCCGCTGTGGGCCGCGAGCACCAGCGCGCTGACGCCGTCCGGCTGCGAATCGTTCGCGTCCGCGCCCGCCTTCGAGCAGCAGCCTCGCGGACTCGACGTCGCCGACCGCGGGCGGCAAACAGCAGCGGCGTGGCGCCGCCGCGCAGCACCGTGTAGTTCAGCTCTTCGCGTCCCGCGCGCTGCGTCTGCTCGCCGACGACGGTCTGCGGCGTAGGTGAGCGGAGCGGGCGCGAATGTCGGCGCGGGCCTCGATGAGCAGCTGGACGACGTCCGGATGGCGTTGCGCCGCCGCCCACATCAGCGCGGTCTGATCGATGCTCGCGCTCCCTCGCGTTCACGTCGGCGCCGCGAGCCAGCAGCGCCTTGACCGCGCTGGCGTCGCCGGCGCGGGCGCAGGTCATCAGCACGGTCTCGCCGTTCAGCAGCGCCGCGTTCGCGTCGGCGTCCGGCCGCCAGCAGCCGCTCGACCATCGGCCGCGCTGCGGTTCGTGCACGCGAGATGCAGCGGCGTCGCCCCGAGGTCGTTGGCGGCACTCGCGCGCGCCCCGGCACGGATCAGCAGATCGGCGATCGCGAGGTCGTCGCGATGCGCCGCCCAATGGAGCGCGCGTCGCGCCGTCGCCCTGCGCCGCATTCACGTCGACGCGCTGCTTCAGCAGCGCGCGCACCGACGTCGACGTCCGCGTTCTTGACCGCCTGGATCAGCGCGCAGGTCGCTCGCGGCGTCAGCGGCGCGGACGCGCGATGCGACGCGCCGACCAGACGCAGACGATCGGCCGCTAGGCGCGACGCGAGTCCGAATGCCGCAGCTCCGCAGCCGCATTCGCGACGCAGCTGCGTTACAGACGAGAGGATCCGCGCATCGACTCGTCCCGGTGCTGTCCCCGATCTGATCCCGGTGGACGCCGAACTGATCCAGCAGCGTCAGGTGCAGGTTCGCCAGCGGCATGTTCTTGAACCGGATGTGCCGTCCGCCCTTCGAGATGCCCGGCGCCGCCTCCGGCCAGGATCATCGGGATGTCGATCGGCGAGTGGCTGTTGCTGTCGGCGATGCCGGCGCCGTACATCATCGTCACGTGATCGAGCAGCGTGCCGTCGCCGTCGGGCGTCGCCTGCAGCTTCTCGAGCAGCCGCGCGAACATCTGCACGTGATACGCGTTGATCTTCGCGACCTTCGCGACCTTCTCCGGCTCCTGCTGGTGGTGCGAGATCGGGTGATGCGCGTCGGGCACGCCGATCTGCGGATAGGTCATGCCGCTGTGCTCGTGTCCCACCATGAAGGTGATGACGCGCGTGAGATCGCACTGATACGCCAGCACCTGCAGGTCGAGCATCAGGTTCACGTGATCTTCCCAGCCGGCGGGAATGCCCGCGGGATGATCGACGAGCGGCAGCTCCTGATCGCTTTGCTCCTCGGCAATCTGGATGCGCTGCTCCACGTCGCGAATGGCGTCGAGATACTCGGCCAGCTTCGTCCGATCGCTCTGCGGCGAGCGCGCCCTGCAGGTGCGCGACCTCCTCGCTGACCGAGTCGAGCACGCTCCGCTGCTGGCGCAGCCGCGCCAGCCGCGCCTTCGGATCCGTGCTGGTGCTGTCGCCGAACAGGCGCTCGAACACGACGCGCGGGTTGTTCTGCGTCGGCAGCGGCGTGTTCTGGCTCTTCCAGCTGATCGTGTTCGTGTAGGGGCAGGCGAACCCGGTGTCGCAGGCGCCTGCCGTCTCGCCGGACTCGATCGCCAGCTCGAGCGACGCCAGCTGCGTCTGCTTGCCCGTCTCCTGCGCGAGGATCTGATCCATCGAGATGCCGGCGTCGAGCCAGGTCTCGCTCGTCGGCGGCGAGACGTCGGTCAGGAACCGCGTGCTGGCTTTCGCGTGCGCGCCGCCCGGCCGTCCGGGCGTCGGAATGCACTCCAGGCCGCTCAGCACGAGCACCTGCTCGCGAAACGGCGCCAGCGCGCTCAGCGTCGGCGTGAGCTCGTAGGCCGCGCCTTCGGTCAACGGCAGGTAGTTCTTCATGATCATGCCGTTGGGCACGTACATGACGCCGAACCGGTTGATCGGTCTGGCGGCCGTCTTCTGCAGCGCCGAGAGCGCGGGCACCATGCTGTCGAGCAGCGGCAGCGCCAGCATCGAGCCCATGCCGCGCAGGACGGTGCGCCGCGGTATCGCCTTCTTCGAGATGATCATTGCGCGGACCTCTTCCTGCTCGTCGGGTTGCCGCGCTCGTCGCGCGCTCGCGACCGCCATGCTGAACGGCGTGCTCTTGACGATGCCGGTGATGATCGACGACCAGCGAGTAATCGGCCGGCGCCGCATCGCGCGCGATCCTGCGGACGGCGGGCATGTCGTGATAGTCGAGGCCGCGGCCGATCGCGTAGGCCAGCAGCTTCCCGCTGAGCGTGCGGACGAAGTCTTCCTTGTGGCTCGACCAGCAGCGTCCGCAGGCCGGCGACGCCCTCGAATCGGGTGCCGTCCGGGAACGACGCCGACGGATCGATCGGCGCGCCGTCGCTGACGGTGCGCCATTTGCCGAGCGCGTCGAAATTCTCGAGCGCGAACCCGAGCGGGTCCATCCGCTGATGGCACGACGCGCACGCCGGGATTCTTCCGGTGCATCTCCATCCGCTCGCGGAGCGATCGCGGCTGCCCGTCGACGCCGGCTTCCTTGAGCGCCGGAATGTCGGGCGGCGGCGGCGGCGGCGGCGCGCCGAGCATGTTCGCCAGCAGCCACCGTCCGCGCATCGTCACCGACGTGCGATTGGGATACGACGTGACCGTCAGGACGCTCGCCTGGCCGAGCAGCCCGCCGCGCGTGCCGTCGGTGAACGTGACGCGCCGGAAGTGGCTGCCGTAGATGTTGCGGAATCCCGTAGTGCGTCGCCAGCCGCTCGTTCAGGAACGAGTAGTCGGCCGTCAGCAGCTCCACGACGCTGCGGTTGTCGTGCATCTGGCTGCCGACAAACAGCCTGCGTCTCCTGCTCCATCGCGTCGCGCAGGTTCTCGTCGAATTCCGGATACAGCTCCGTGTCGGGCACGACGCCGGCGAGCTTGCTCAGCTCGAGCCACCGGCTGGCGAAATTGTCGACCAGCGCCTTCGACCGCGGATCGCGAAGCATGCGCTGCACCTGCTGCTCCAGCGCCGCCGGATCGCTCAGCGTTCCGCGAACCGCCGCCGCTCGCAGCTCGTCGTCCGGGATGCTGCTCCACAGAAAGAACGACAGCCGCGACGCCAGGTCGAGATCGCTGAGGCGATAGGCGGAGCCGGCCGCGACGCCGCGCCGGCTCGCGTTCGATGCGGAAGAGGAAGCTCGGAGCGGCGAGGATGCGCTCGATCCCGCGCTGGATGCCGGCATCGAAGCCGCCTTCGGCCCGGCCGGCCTTGTAGAAACCGAGCAGCGTCTGGACGTCGCTGCTCGGTGACGGGCCGCCGATAGGCGCGCGCGGCGAGCGTCGACAGAATCTGTCTCGCGCACGGCTCTTCGCCGCGCGCGTCCTTCGGACGGCAGACGAACACCTTGCGGCGGCTCGGCGAGTCGCCCGTGCGCGCAGGCTGCCGCCGATACGGACCGCCAATCGACACGATCTCCACGGCAGGATTGCCGTGGTAGTACTCGTTGGTCGTGCGGCCGAAGCCGGTCTGCGGCGGCTGCAGCACGCCTTCCGGCTCCCAGAATCGCCTGACGAACGACACGCCGACCTCGTGCAGCGCCGGCCTTCACCGGGACGCGCACCTCGAGATGCGCGTCGGCCGTGTGCATGTATTCTTCGAATTCGGGATCGCCCTGCGTGTTCCCGGCGAAATTCTCCGGGCGTCGTCATCCCCTTCGCTTCGCCGCCGACGGTGAACCGCTTGCAGGCGCACGCCGTCGAGACGGACGTCGAGCTGGTGCGGCTCGCCCATGCCGATGATGTAGTCATACTCCTGCCGCCGCAGCAGGACCTTGATCGGTGTACTCGGCGTCGAGCGGAAAGTGATAGCGAATCAGCGCGCCGCCCTGCGATCCGAACGGCAGGTCGTCGCTGATGCGTTCGTCCTGCACCAGCGCCTTGGAAATCTTGAAGGTGTCGACGACCGGATGCAGCGCCGGATCGCCGACCGCGAGCCGGCTGATCGTCCGCGCCGCCGACAGGTAGTTCTCCAGCAGCGCCGGCGAGACCGACAGCACGCTCGCCACGTTGTCGAAGCCTTCCTGATCGGCTTCGTCCGACGACAGCAGCGCGCGGCCATCGATCTCGAGGCCGAGCAGGTCGCGGATGGCGTTGGCGTACTCGCTGCGGTTCAGGCGGTGAACGGGAACGCGGCCCGGATGCGGCGTCGCCGCCGCCGCCGCGTCCAGCTCCCGTTCCAGCGCCGCCGCGACCGCGCGGTAGGTGGCGGCGTCCGGCCGCGGCCGGCCCGGCGGCGGCATCTCGCCGGTGCGAGCTTCGTGACGATCTTTTCCCACTGCTGCGCGTTGGTCGGCGACGCGTTCCACGTCGAGGCTGTCGAGCTGCAGACCGCGGTTTTCAGCCGTGCCGTTATGGCACGTGACGCAGTAAGCTGTTGAGCGTCTGTTCGACGAGTCGGCACGTTGAGGGGAGAAAAGGGCTGGCGACTTGCGACGCGCGCGGACGCGTCAACTGGCCGGCCCACACTCCGGCCACGCCCAGCAGCAGTCAGCAAGCGCCGGCGGCAATCGCGGGCGTGCCCGCGCACGTTCACCGCGCATTCTCGGCCCTTCCGGCCCAGTATGCCCCTAAGGGCTTTCCCCCATGTGCGCAGTGTCCGCCTCTAGGCGGTACGCGCAGCAATCCGGCGGCTAAGCCGGACACCTACCGACCAGAATCTACTTGCCGGCTGTTGCCGGTGTCAGCGAGCCTGTGTCCTGGCGCGACTTCATCCAGCTCTGGAGCTGTGCCATGTAGGTGTAGAACGACCGGCGTCAGGTACAGCGTCACGAGCTGCGAGAAGAGCAGCCCGCCGACCACGACCAGGCCGAGCGGCTGCCGCGCTTCGCCGCCGGCGCCGTAGCCGAGCGCGATCGGCACCGCGCCGAGCAGCGCCGCCATCGTCGTCATCATGATCGGCCGGAAGCGGATCAGGCAGCCCTGGTAGATCGCCTGCTCCGGCGTCATGCCGCCGCGCTCGGCTTCGAGCGCGAAGTCGATCTGCATGATCGCGTTCTTCTCGACGATGCCGATCAGCATGATCATGCCGACGAACGCGTAGATGTTCAGATCCATCCGGAAGACGATCAGCGTGACGCAGCGCGCCGAAGCCGGCCGACGGCAGGCCCGAGAGAATCGTCAGCGGGTGGATGTAGCTCTCGTAGAGGATGCCGAGCACGATGTAGACGACCATGATCGCGATCGACGAGCAGCACGGCGAGGTTGCCGAGCGAGCTCTGGAACGCCTTGGCCGCGCCCTGGAACTGGCCGCTGACCGCCTTCGGGCAGCGTGCGCGGCCGCGACCTCGCGCACGCGCGTCAGCACGTCGCCGAGCGACGCGCCGGGCGCGAGGCCGAACGAGATCGTGACCGCCGGCAGCTGGCCGTAGTGGTTCACGGTCTGCGGGCCGATCGACCTGCGTGCGTCGTGCGCGAGCGTGTCGAGCGGCACGACGATCCCGGCGCTGCGCCGCCTGCGCCGGCCGCCCGACCCGCTGCCATCGCGCCGCCGACGCTGCCGCGCTGTGCCGCCGCCGCACTGCCGGGTGCGCCTTGAAGTAGAGCAGCGACAGCGCCGCCGGATCGGCCTGGAACTGCGGCGCCAGCTCGAGCAGCACCTTGTACTCGTTGACCGGCGCGTAGATCGTCGAGACCCAGCGCGGGCCGTAGGCGTCGTAGAACGCGTTCTCGATCTGCGTTGGCGGTGACGCCGAGCGCCGCCGCCTTGTCGCGATCGATCTCGACGTTGACCTGCGGGCTCGTGACCTCGAGGTCGCTCGTCAGATCCTCGAGGCCCGGCACGTCGCGCGAGCGCCTTCTGCAGCTGCGCGCGCCGTCGCGTACAGCGCCTCGCGGTCGGGCGACTGCATCGAGAACTGATACAGGCTCTTGCTCACCTGGCCGCCGATGCGGACGGTCGGCGGGTTCTGCATGTAGACCTCGCATGCCGGCGACCGTCGCGAGCTGCGGCCGCAGCTTCGCGATGATGTCGGTCGCCAGCTCCTTCCGATCGCTGCGCGGCTTGAGGTGCACGACGATCTGCCCGAGGTTGGGCCCGCCGAGCGTCGCCGCCGCGCTGCCGCCGATCGTCGAGACGAGCCCTTCGACGTTCGGGTCGCTGGCGGATGATGTCGGCGACCTGGTTCTGATACTCGACCAGCTTGTCGTACGACGGTGCCCTGCGCCGCTTCGGTCGTCGACGGCGATCTGATCGGTGTCCTGATCGGGAATGAAGCCCTTCGGGCACGATGACGAACAGCAGCGCCGGTGAGCGACGAGCACGACGACGAACGCCGCCATCGTGCGCCGGCCGGTGGCGGAGCACGATCTGCAGCGTGCGGTCGTAGCCGTGCAGCAGCCGCTGCGAACGCGCGCTCGGTCGCCGCGTGCCGAACCGCGACCGCCTCGCCGTGCGTGCTGCCGGCTTCTTGAGGAAGCGGCTGCACAGCATCGGCGTCAGCGTGACCGAGACGACGCCGGAGATCAGGATCGCGACGCAGATCGTGACCGAGAACTCGCGGAACAGCCGGCCGAGGACGCCGCCCATGAACAGCACCGGGATGAACACGGCGGCCAGCGACAGCGTCATCGAGACGATCGTGAAGCCGATCTCGCGCGACCCGACGAGCGACGCCGTCAGCGGATCCTCGCCCATCTCGACGTGCCGGTAGATGTTCTCGAGCATCACGATCGCGTCGTCGACGACGAAGCCGACCGAGAGGATGAGCGCCATCATCGACAGGTTGTCGAGGCTGTAGCCGAGCATGTACATGACCGCGAACGTGCCGATGATCGAGAAGGGCAGCGCGAGGCTGGGGATGACCGTCGCCCAGACGTTCCGCAGGAACACGAAGATCACCATGATGACGAGCGCCAGCGTCAGCAGCCATCGTGAACTGGACGTCGCGGTACGACTCGCGGATCGTGTCCGAGCGGTCGTAGAGCACGTCCATGTGGACGCTGGCCGGCAGCTCGGCGCTGGAACTGCGGCAGCAGCGCCTTGACGGCGTCGGCGACGGCGATCGTGTTGGTGCCGGGCTGGCGCTGGATGCCGAGCGTGATCGCGCGCTGCTCGCCGTCCGCGCGTGTAGAACCACGACGCCGTCCGCTCGATCCTCGACGCCGTCGATGATCGTTGCCGAGCTCGCTCGAGGCGCACCGGCGCGCCGTTGCGGTAGGTGACGATCATGTCCTTGTACTCGCTCGGCGTTCATCAGCTGGCCGGTCGCCTGCAGCGTGAAGGCCTTGTGCGGCCCGACGATCGTGCCGGTCGGCGTGTTGACGTTCCAGTTGCGCAGCGCGCGTCTCGACCTCGTTGATGCCGATCTGGCGCGCGGCGAGCGCGTGCGGATCGAGCTGCGCGTGCACCGCGTACTTCTGGCTGCCGAGCACCTGCACCTGCGCGACGCCGCTGACCATCGAGATGCGCTGCGCGATGCGCGTCTCGCGCGTACTCGTCGAGCGTCCACGGCGGCATCGGTCGTCGAGGTGATGACGAGGTAGAGAATCGGCTGGTCCGCCGGGTTCACCTTGGTGAACGTCGGCGGCGTCGGCATGCCCTGCGGCAGCAGGCGCGCCGCCTGCGTGATCGCGCGCCTGCACGTCGACCGCGGCGCCGTCGAGGCTGCGGTTCAGGTCGAACTCGAGCGTGACCTGCGTCGAGCCGAGCGAGTTGACCGACGTCATCGACTCGAGGCCGGCGATCATCGAGAACTGGTTCTCGAGCGGCGTCGCGACCGACGCGCCCATCGTCTCCGGGCTGGCGCCGGGCAGCTGCGCCGTGACCAGCAGCGTCGGGAAGTCGACGTTCGGCAGGTCGCTGACCGGCAGCGAGCGATAGGCGACCAGGCCGAACAGCGCGATCGCCGCCATCAGCAGGCTGGTGGCGATCGGCCGCTTGATGAACCCTTCAGAAATGTTCACACAGAACTCCGATCTGGAGTCTAGATCGTCAGGTCGTCAGACCTGCGATCAGACTCGATCCGAGTCTGCCGACTGCCTACCTGCCGATCGCCGGCTTCACGCGTCGCCGGTCGCCGTCGCCGGAATCTTGCGCGTCTTGAACATCGCCGCCATGTAGGTGTAGACGACCGGCGTCAGATACAGCGTGATCAGCTGCGAGACGATCAGGCCGCCGACGACGGCGAGGCCGAGCGGCCGCCGCGCCTCGCCGCCGGCGCCGTAGCCGAGCGCGATCGGCACGCGCGCCGAGCAGCGCCGCCATCGTCGTCATCATGATCGGCCGGAAGCGGATGAGGCAGCCTTCGTAGATCGCCTCGGTCGGCGTCTTGCCGTGCTGGCGCTCGGCCTCGAGCGCGAAGTCGATCTGCATGATCGCGTTCTTCTTGACGATGCCGATCAGCATGACCAGGCCGACGAACGAGTAGATGTTCAGCTCGTTGCCGAACAGCCACAGCGTGACGAGCGCGCCGAGGCCGGCCGACGGCAGGCCCGAGAGAATCGTGATCGGGTGGATGTAGCTCTCGTAGAGCGCGCCGAGCACGATGTAGACGACGCCGATCGCGACGAAGAGCAGCAGGCCGAGGTTGTTCATCGACTGCTGGAAGACCTTGGCCGATCCCTCGAAGCTGGTCGTGATCGTCGGCGGCAGCAGCGCGGTCGGCGACCTGCTTGACGTGCGTCGATCGCGGCGCCGAGCGACACGCCGGGCCGCAGGCCGAACGACACCGACACCGACGGCAGCTGGCCGGAGTGGTTGATCGACTGCGGTCCGACCGTTTCCTTCGAAGTCGATGCACCGACTGCGAGCGGCACCAGCGCGCCGTCGGCGCCTTGAACGCGATCTTCTCGCAGCGAGTCGGCGTGCTCCTGGTAGCTTCGGATCGAGCTCGAGCAGCACGCGGTACTGCGCCGTGTCGGCCGTAGATCGTCGACGACCACTTCGGCCCGAAGCGCGTCGTAGAGCGCGTTCTGGATCTGTCGTGGCGTTCAGGCCCGACGCGCCGCCGCCTTGTCGCGATCGATGACCAGGTTGATGCGCGGGCTCTTCATCTCCAGGTCGGTCGGAGACGATCCTGCACCTCGGACACCTGCGCGCGATCGCCGCCTCGAGCTGCGGCGCCCACTGCATACAGCTCGTCGGTGTTCGGCGCTCTGCATCATGATGCTGTAGTTCTGGTTGCCCATGCGCCCGCCGATCTGCAGCGACGGCGGCAGGCTGACGAAGCCGCGGAAGCCGGGGAAGCGCAGCAGCTGCGGCCGCAGCTGCTGCGCGATCTGCTGCGCCGTCAGCGGCCGCGCTGGCGCGCGGCGTCAGCTGCACCATGAAGCGGCCGTTGTTGCGATCCGCCGCCGCCGCCGCCGCCGCCGCCGGTCGCTGGCGCAGGAACGAGTCGACGTACGGGTTCTGGATGACGATGTCGGCGACCTGCTGCGTCCACTTGCGCCATGTCGTAGTACGACGTGCCCTGCGCCGCCTGCAGGTTGACGAACAGCGAGTCGTTGTCCTGATCGGGGATGAACCCCTTCGGGACGATGCTGAACATCTGCACCGTCGCCGCGAGCGACGGCGACGAAGACGCCGAGCATCACCGGCGCGGTGGCGCAGCACGATCGCCGAGGCTCCACTCGTAGCCGTCGCAGCAGCGCGTCGAAGCGCGCGATCCATCAGCCCGGCGAAGCCCTTCTTGCGTGTGGACGACGCGCAGGAAGCGGCTGCACAGCATCGGCGTCAGCGTCACCGACACGACGCCGGAGATCAGGATCGCCGTCGTGATCGTCACCGCGAACTCGCGGAACAGCCGGCCGAGGATGCCGCTCATGAACAGGATCGGGATGAACACCGCCGCCAGCGACGTCGTCATCGTCAGGATCGTGAAGCCGATCTCCTTCGACCCCTTGAGCGCCGCCTCGAGCGGCTCCTCGCCGGTCTCCATGTGGCGCACGATGTTCTCGAGCATCACGATGGCGTCGTCGACGACGAAGCCGATCGAGAGGATGAGCGCCATCATCGACAGGTTGTTGAGGCTGAAGTTCAGCACCTGCATGACGGCGAACGTGCCGAGGATCGAGAACGGCAGCGCCAGCGCCGGGATGAGCGTCGCCGACCCGTTGTGCAGGAACACGATAGATCACGCCGACGACGAGCACCAGCGTGATCAGCATCGTCACACTGGATGTCGCTTGAACGCCGTCGCGGATGTTCCGCGACCGATCGCTGGCGCGACCGTGCAGGTGCACCGACGGCGGCAGCTGCGACTCGAACGCCGGCAGCAGCGCGCGGACGGCGTCGGTGACCTCGATGGTGTTGCTGCCCGGCTGCCGCATGCACCTGCAGCGTTGATCGCGCGCTGCTGCGGCGCCGTCGCCGTTCGTCGTGTAGAACCACGACTGCCGTTCATCGTCGTTCTCGATGCTGTCGATGACGTTGGCGACCTGTTCGAGGCGGACCGGCGCGCCGTCGCCGGTAGCCGACGACGATCGGCCTGAACGCCGCGGCGTTCGTTCAGCTGGCCGGCCGCCTTGATGTTGTAAGGTCGTGGTCGGGCCGAACAGCTGCCCGGTCGGCAGGTTGACGTTCCAGTTCTGCAGCGCCTGATCGACCTCGTTGATGCCGATGCTGCTGCGCGTGCAGCTTGTCGGGATCGACCTGCACGCGCACCGCGTACTTCTGACGCGCCCTGCACCTGCACCTGCGAGACGCCGCTCACCATCGAGATGCGCGGCGCGATCATCGTTTCCGGCGTAGTCGTCGAGCACCGACATCGGCACGCGTCGTCCGACGTCAGGTTGAGCATGCAGGATCGGCTGGTCGGCGGGGTTGCTGCTTGCGGAACGACGGCGGCGACGGCATCGCCGGCCGGCAGCAGCGGCATCGCCGCGGCGATCGCCGTCTGCACGTCCACCGTCGGCGCTGTCGATGTCGCGGTCGAGATCGAACTGCAGCGTGATGCTGGCTGCTGCCGGTGCCGCTCTGCGACGATCATCGAGTCGACGCCGGCGATCGTCGTGAACTGCCGCTCGAGCGGGCTCGCGACCGACGACGCCATCGTCGCCGGGATCGCCGCCGGGCAGGCCGGCGCTGCACGTTGATGCGTCGGGATAATCCACCGTGCGGCAGATCGCTGACCGGCAGCGCGCGGTACGCGACGACGCCGAACAGCGCGATCGCCGCCATCAGGCAGGCTGGTCGCGATCGGACGTCTGATGAAGATTTCGGAGATATTCACGGCGCACTCCACGGCTGGTGAGCGCCGGGCTGTCGCGCTTCCGGCGACGTCCTCGCTCGTCGACCGTCGAGTCCTTCGGCCTTGCGCCTGACCGCCGCGCCGCCTCGCCGCCCGCCTGCCGCCCGCCGCGGTCGGCCGCCGCTCCCGGTCTGGACGACCGTCCCCGGTTCCAGCCGCAGCTGCCCTTCCGTGACGATCGTCTCGCCGGGCTTCAGGCCCTTCTCGGATGACGACCTCCTCGTTCATCCGCTGGCCGGTCGTGACCGGCCGCTGCTCGACCGTCGAGTCGGCAGCTTGACGACGAAGCACATGCCGGCCATCCTGGCCCGGTCTGCACCGCCTCGCTCGGCACGACGACGGCCTGCGAGAGCGTCGCGAGATGCAGACGTGACGCGCGTGAACTGGCCCGGCCACAGCTCGCGATCGGCGTTGTCAGAAGCGTCGCCTTCCAGCTTGATCGGTGTCGGTGCGTGGCATCGACGCCGTTGTCGACGAACGTCAGGCCGGCCCGTCGCCGGCTTCGCCGCGGTGTCCTGCGGAGTGGCGGTCACCATCAGACGCCCTTCGGCCATGTGGCGCTTGATGGTGGAGAGGTGCACGGCCGGCACCGCGAAGGTGACGTAGACCGGCTGCATCTGCGCGATCGTCATCAATTCGGTCGAGTTCGCCGTGACGCAGATTGCCGGCCTTGGCGCGCCACGTTGCCCGGTGCGGCCGTCGAGCGGCGACCGGATGATCGTGTAGCTCAGCGCGACCCGCGCGTTGTTCACCGCCGCCTCCTGGGCGACGATTTGGGCGCGCGCGCTTTCGATGGACGCCTTGTCCGCCTTCACCGTGCGCGGCGGTCGCTTCGGCCAAGGCGACCGCCTGCTGCGCCTGATCCTTCGAGATGATGCCGCGCTCGGTGAGTTGGGCCTGGCGCTCCGAGGTCAGCTGGGCGAACTCGGCGTTGGCGGCGTCACGACCCAGCTGCGCTTCCGCCTGGCTGAGCAGCGCCTGGTCGCGCTTCAGGTTGGCGAGCGCCTGTTCGAGCTGCGCCTGAATACGCGCGCGGGTCGATCGTGAAGAGATGGTCACTCTTTCTTCACCGAGTCGCCTTCGTTGGGACCGGCACCTCGGTCAGACTGGCCGGTCACCTGGGCCCTGACGCTGATGGTCGAGTACCTTCGACGTTGCCGATGGCTTCGATGTCGACCGGCACGTCTTTCTGGCCGACCGTGGTCGTGACGACCGGCACTGGACCGCCGCCCGCGTCGCGTCCGCGGCCGCCGCGGCCCCCGCCGCGCGCCGCCCCGCCCGAGGCGCATCTGCCGGAGTTCCGGCTCGTGCACGCCACCGCGGCCGCCGGAGACGATGCAGGACAGAAACACACAGGAATTCGATGCACCAGTCACTCCGCAAATCAGCTCGAAACGTGGTTGTTTGACCGGCATTACGCTACCTAGCACCACGGATCCTTTACCGAGACTGGCTGTCTTTACAAAGGTTTAACGCCATTCGACCGTCAAGGCCGTCGAGCTGCCGGGCGAGGCGCGGTCTTCGCGCGTCCCTCATGGTCCCGATCAGGCATGGCGGCTTGCTTCGGCGTTCCTCAGCGCGACCGCCGCGTCGGCAGGCGCGAGCGCCATGGTCGGCCGAGCGCGAGTGGCGTTTGCCAGCCAAGGCGCGCACCTTCGATAGTACATGTAGTACACTAGGGGTGATGTAGAGCGTCAGCAGCTGCGACACGAGCAGGCCGCCGACGACCGCCAGGCCGAGCGGCCGCCGCGATTCGGCGCCGGCGCCGCAGCCCGAGCGCGATCGGCAGCGTGCCGACCAGCGCCGCCATCGTCGTCATCATGATCGGGCGGAAGCGGACGAGGCAGGCCTCGTGGATCGCTTCGAGCGGCGTCTTGCCGTGCTCGCGCTGCGCCTCGACGGCGAAGTCCACCATCATGATGCCGTTCTTCTTCACGAGGCCGACGAGCATGATGATGCCGACGAACGCGTAGAGGCTCAGCTCGGTCTTGAAGATCAGCAGCGTCAGCAGCGCGCCGAAGCCGGCCGACGGCAGGCCCGAGAGAATCGTCAGCGGGTGCGTGAAGCTCTCGTACAGGACGCCCGAGCACGATGTAGATGACGACGATCGCCATCAGCAGGATCAGGCCGAGGCCCTGCAGCGAATCCTGGAACGCCTGCGCGGCGCCCTGGAAGCGTCGTCGACACCGTCGACGGCAGCGTCGGCCGCGGCCGCGTCCTGAATCTGCGTCGACGGCGTCGCCGAGCGCGTAAGCCGGGCTTGAGGTTGAACGAAATCGTCACCGACGGGCAGCTGGCCGGTAGTGGCTGACCGACAGCGGTCCGACGTCGGTCTTCAGCCTGCGCGACCGACTCGAGCGGAATCAGCGCGCCGCTGCGTCGAGCGGACGTAGAGCAGCGACAGCGCCGCCGGATCGTTCTGGAACTCCGGCGCGACCTGCAGGATGACCTGATACTGATTGTTCGGCGCGTAGATCTGCGAGACCTGCCGCGTGCCGTAGGCGTTGTACAGCGCGTTCTCGACCTGGTTCGCCGGTGAGCCCGAGCGCCGACACCTTGTTGCGGTCCATGTCGACCGTGACCTGCGGGTTCTTGAGCAGCAGGTCGCTGCTGACGTCCTCGAGGCCCGGCAGCTGCGCGGATCTTCTCCTCCATGCATCGGCGCGCACTTGTACAGCTCGCCGGTGTCGGTGTCCTGCAGCGTGAACTGATACAGGCGCGCGCTGGCCGCCCTGACCGGCGCCGAGATTGATCGGCGGCTGGTTGGTCATGAACGCGCGGATGCCGGGCACCTGCGCCAGCTTCGGCCGCAGCGCCGCGATGACCTGATCGACCGACAGCGTCCGCTCGGCGCGCGGCTTCAGCTCGACGCAGATGCGGCCCGGTGTTCAGCGCGCCGCCGCTGTTGCCGATGGCGCCCACCATCACGTTGCCGTAGCTGGCGACGTTCGGATCCTTCGCGACGATGTCGGCCACCTGCATCTGGTGGCGCGACCATGTCGTCGAAGCTGATGCCCTGCGCCGCTTCGGTGTTGACCATTGAACCGGCCCTGATCCTCGCTCGGCAGGAAGCCCTTCGGGACGATGCATGAACAGGTAGACCGGTGCCGACGAGCAGCACGATCGACACGCGCCATCGTGACCGGCGCGGAACCGCAGCGTCAGCCGCAGCGTCCAGTCGTAGCAGCCGCAGCCACGCGTCGAACATCCGCTCGATCGCGTTGTAGAGCCAGCCGTGCCGCTGCGCGTGCGGCGGCTTGCAGGAAGCGGCTGCACAGCATCGGCGTCAGGCTGATCGACACGAAGCCCGAGACCAGAATCGCGACGCCGATCGTGACCGCGAACTCGTGCAGCAGCCGGCCGACGATGCCGCCCATGAACAGCACCGGGATGAACACCGCGGCGAGCGACAGCGTCATCGAGACGAATCGTGAACGCGATCTCCTTCGAGCCGTCGAACGCCGCCTGCATCGGCGGCTTGCCCATCTCCATGTGCCGGACGATGTTCTCCAGCATCACGATCGCGTCGTCGACGACGAAGCCGACCGACGAGCGTCAGCGCCATCAGCGACAGGTTGTCGAGGCTGTAGCCGAGCAGGTACATCACCGCGAACGTGCCGACGATCGAGACCGGCAGCGCCAGGCTCGGGATGATGCGTCGCCGAGACGTTCCGCAGGAACAGGAAGATGACCGAGCACGACGAGCGCCGATCGGTGAGCAGCAGCGTCAACTTGACGTCGTGCACCGAGTCGCGGATCGGCGACCGAGCGATCGCTGCGGATGTCGAGCGACATCGCGGCCGGCAGCTGCTCGCGGATCGTCGGCAGCAGCGCCTTGATCGCGATCGACGACCTCGACGACGTTGGTGCCCGGCTGCTTGCTGGATCGCAGATCATGATCGCAGCGCTCGCCCGTCTGCCAGCGCGGCCGACTTGTCGTTCTCGACGCCGTCGTAGACGTGCGCGACCTCGTCGAGCCGCACCGGGTTGCCGTTGCGGTAGGCGATGATCGATCGGCGCCGTACGCCGCGGCGCGCATCAGCTGGCCGTTGGTCTGGACGACGAAGGTCTGTCTGGCCGTAGATCGTGCCGGTCGGCAGGTTCGACGTTGGCGTTCGTGATCGCGCTCGCCGACCTCGTCGATGCCGATCGCCGTGCGCCGCGAGCTCGCGCGGGTCGACGTCGATCGCGGACGGCGTACTTCTGCGAGCCGAACACGTCTGACCTGCGCGACGCCGTCGACCATCGAGATGCCGCTGCGCGATCGTCTGCTGCGCGTATTCGTCGATCGTCGACAGCGGCAGCGTCGCCGACCGCAGCACGAGCAGGATGCACCGGCTGATCGCCCGGGTTCGACCTTCTGATACGACGGCGGCGCCGGCATCTGCGGCGGCAGCTGGCGCGCCGCGCGCGCGATCATCGCCTGCACGTCCTGCGCGGCGGCGTCGATGTTGCGGCTCAGATCGAACTGCAGCGTGATGTTCGTGCTGCCCTGCGAGCTCGTCGAGTTGATCGATGGTCAGGCCGGCGATCGTCGCGAACTGCTTCTCGAGCGGCAGCGCCACCGCCGACGCCATCGTCTCCGGGCTCGCGCCCGGCAGGCCGGCGCTGACCTGGATGGTGGGGAAGTCGACGGTCGGCAGGTCGCTGACCGGCAGCTGCCGGTACGCCATCGCGCCGAACACCAGGATGCCCAGCATGATGCAGCGTCGTCGTGACCGGCCGCTTGATGAAGAGCGTCGGAGAGATTCATGGCGCCACCTTGCTGGGGACTCGTCCCTTTGACGCTGACGCGGCTGCCGGCACCAGCCGCAGCTGGCCGTCGGTGACGACGGTTTCGCCGGGCTTGCAGCCCGCTCTTGATCGACGGTCTCGTCGCCGGCTCGTGCGCGCGACCGTCGACCGGCCGCAGCTCGACCGTCTGATCCGGCTTGACGACGAACACGTACGGTGCCCTGCTGGCCGGCCTGCACCGCCGCCGTCGGCACGACGATCGCGGTCGGATCGGTCGTCAGCGTGACGACTGACGTTGACGAACTGGCCCGGCCAGAGCCGGCGGTCGTCGTTCGGGAACGTGCCCTTGATCCTGATCGTGCCGGTCGTCTGATCGACGGCGTTGTCGACGAACGTGATCTGGCCCGTCGGCGCGGCGGCCTGGCTCGTTGGGCGGCGCGCGCCTGCGACGCGCAGCGTGCCGCAGCGCCATGTAGCGCTTCAGCTCCGGCAGCCGCGACTTCGGGAATGGCGAACGAGACGTAGATCGGCGCGACCTGATTGATGACGACGAGCGGCGTCGTGTCGTTGGCGCGCACGAGGTTGCCCTCGTGCACCATCAGCGCGCCGGTGCGGCCCGTGCAGCGGCGCGGCGATCGTCGCGTACTGCAGCTGGACCTTGGCGTTCTCGACCGCGGCGCGGTCGGCCTCGACGGTCGCGTCGAGCGCGTCGCGCCGCGTTCGGCGACGTGTCGACCTGCTCGCGTGGTCGCGATGCCGCGCTCGGCGAGATCCTGATAGCGCTGCGCCTGCGACTCGCGCGTTCGCCGCCTGCGCGATGTCGCGGTCGAGGTTGGCCTGCGCCTGCTGCAGCGCCGCTTCGAGCGGCCGGCGATCCAGCGTGAAGAGCACCTGGCCCTTCCGTGACGTCGTCGCCTTCCTTGAAATTGACCGTCCGTCAGCTCGCCGGTGATCTGCGCGTGGACCGGCGACGGTCGAATACGGCGCTCGGCCGTGCCGATGACGCGGATCGTCGAGCGGCATCGACTTTCTGTACGACCGTGCGCGACGGTCGACCGGGACGGCCGGCGCTGCGCCGCCGCGTCCGCCGCCGGCCGCCGGCCGGCGGCGTGGCGGCGCGCTTCGCCGCCGGAGCAGGCCAGCAGGCTGACGGCGCGGCGAGCGCCAGAAGACGATCGCGAGCGACTGAAGCGCATGGGACCGGTATCACGAAAGGGACCGCGCGGCCATCGCGTTATTCGAATCGCAGCGCGTCGATCGGATCGAGCGCCGCCGCCTTGCGCGCCGGATAGAAGCCGAAGAACACGCCGGTCGCCGCCGCGAAGCCGAACGCGACCGCGACCGCGTTCGGCGAGACGGCGGTCGGCCATGCCATGCCAGCAGCGTCACGCCCTGCGCGAGGCCGAAGCCCGAGCGCGATGCCGATGCCGCCGCCGAACAGGCTGAGCACGACCGCCTCGACCAGGAACTGCAGCAGCACGTCGCGGCCGCGCGCGCCGATCGCCATGCGCAGGCCGATCTCGCGCGTGCGCTCGGTGACCGACACCAGCATGATGTTCATGATGCCGATGCCGCCGACGAGCAGCGACACGCCGGCGATGCTCGGCGAGCAGCGCCGTCATCGTCTGCGGTCGCTTCCTTGCGGACGCTCGCCATTTCCTCCATCGTGCGCACCATGAAGTCGTCCGGATCGCCGGGCTGGATCTTGTGGCGCACGCGCAGCAGCGTCGCGATGCGATCGGCGACGTCGGCGTCGTCTCGCCGGCCGACGCCGCCGACACCGTGACGTTGCTGGATGTAGGTGATGCCGCGCAGCTTCTTCATCACGGTCGTGTACGGCACGAAGACCACGTCGTCCTGGTCCTGGCCCACGCCCGACTGGCCCTTGCTCGCCATCACGCCGACGACGGTGAACGGCTGGTTGCTGGATGCGGATCGACCTGGCCGACCGGATCGACGTCGGCGCCGAACAGCTGATCGCGCACGACCGATGCCGAGCACCGCGACCTTCGACGCGGTCGCGACGTCCTGCGGCGTGAAGAACGCGCCGTCGCTCGATCGGCCACGAGCGGATCAGCGGCAGAGTCGACGTCGGTGCCCTGCACCTGCGTGTTCCAGTTCTGGTTGCCGGCGACGATCTGGCCGCGCGTGTTCTGACGCCGGCCGCCGCGTACTGCACGCCCGGCAGCCTGCGCGATCGCCGCGGCGTCGTCCGGCGTCAGCGTGCTGGCGTTGCCCTGGCCCTGGCGGACGCCGCCCTGCGTGAAGTTGCCGGCGCTGCACCATGATCATGTTGGTGCCGGCCGACTGGATCTGCGCCTCGATCGACGACTGCGCGCCGGTGCCGAGCGCCACCATCGTGATGACCGCGCGCGACGCCGATGATCATGCCGAGCATGGTCAGCGCCGTGCGCATCTTGTTGCGGCCGAGCGCCTTCAGCGCGATCCGCGAAGATCATCGAGGAATCGACATGGCGTCTCCTCAGACGCGCCTCGCGGCCGCTGCGGCAAGCGCCGGCGAGCTCGTCCGTGCGGCCGTGCCGCCGGCTGCGTCACCGGCTTGATCGGCGACGACCTGGCCGTCGCGGAACGTCACGATGCGCGTGCCGTACTCGGCGATGTCCATTTCGTGCGTGATCAGCACGCACCGTGATGCCGCGCTCGCTGGTTCAGGCGCTGGAAGATGTCCATCACCTCGATGCTGGTCCGCGTGTCGAGGTTCCCGGTCGGCTCGTCGGCCAGCAGGATCGACGGGTTGTTGATCAGCGCGCGCGCGATCGCGACGCGCTGCTGCTGGCCGCCCGACAGCTGGTTCGGGATGGTGGTCGGCGCGATTGCCGAGGCCGACGGCCGTCGAGCACCTCCATCGCGCGCTTGTGACGCTCGGCCGTCTTCAGCGTCGAGCCGCCGTAGAGCAGCGGCAGCTCGACGTTGTCGAGCGCCGACGTGCGCGACAGCAGGTTGAATCCCTGGAACACGAAGCCGATCTTCTTGTTGCGGACCGCCGCCAGCTCGTCCTTCGACATCCGCGAGACGTCCTGGCCGTCGAGAAAGTACTGGCCGGACGTCGGCCGATCGAGGCAGCCGACGATGTGCATGAACGTCGACTTGCCGGAGCCCGACGGCCCGGTGACCGCGAGAAACTCGCCGCGCTGCACGTCGAGGTTGACGCCGCGCAGCGCCTTCACCTCGACCTCGCCGACGACGTAGGTCTTGACGAGGTTCTTGACCGAGATGACGCGTGCGGCATCGCGTCAGCGACCCCGGCCGCCGCCGCCCGGAATCCGCCGCCGCGGCCGCCGCCTGACTGGGCAGCAGCGGATTGCCGGTGCCGCTGCGCCGGCGCGTCTGCGCGGTCGCTGCCAGGCCGATCACGCCGGTCACGACTTCCATGCTCTGGCTGCAGCTCGCCGCTGATCGAGCTTCGGTGTTGCGTGCCGTCGGTGATGCCCAGGCGCAGGTTCACCGGCTTCAGCTGCTTGATCGATGTACAGCCACGCGCGGCCGCGCGATTCGACCGATCGGCAGCGGCGCGAACAGCGCGTCGATCGTCTGCGCCGCCTGCGTCGCCGCGCCTTGCCTTCGGCGGCGCGTCTTGGCGCGCCGCTTCGAGCTGCGCTTTCGAACGCGCTCGTGTCCTGGCCGCGCTCCTTCATGCGCGCGATGAACTGCTTCTGCTCGTCGGGCGACATGCGCCTTGAAGCGCTCGAGCATGCGCGCGCTGCGATCGACGCCGCCGCCGCCGCCGCCCGCCGCCGCCGCCGTCGCCGCCAGCCACCGCCGCCGCCGCCGACCTGCCGCCGCCATCCGGCGCTGACCGCGTCGCCGGTCCGCGCCGCGCTGACGCCGCGCGGCGCGCCGCCTGACGCTGCGCGGCGTGCCGGCGCCGGCTGCGGCGCGCGTCGCCGACGGCGTGCCGAGGCGCGGCGCCGCTGCGGCGCAGCCGCCGGCGCCGGCGCCGTCGCGGCGCCTGCGCCTGCCGCCGTCCGCGCCGTCCGCGGCCGCCGCGGCCGCCGCGTCCGCCGGCATGCGCTTCGGGCGGCACCGGCTGGTTGAGCGCGGCGAACATCTCGGTCGTCGGACGGAAGCGCAGCGCCGCGTTCGGCACGCGCAGCGACGTCGGTGCGCTGCGCGATCTCGCACCTGCACGTTCGCCGTCATGCCCGGCTTCAGCTTCAGCTGCGCGGTTCGGCACGTTGATGATCGTCGCCGTAGGTCGTCACGTTCTGCACGACGACCGGCTGCAGCCGGATCTGCGCGACCGTGCCCTCGAACTGTTCGCCGGGATACGCGTCGACGCGGAACGTGACGTGCTGACCCGGCCGGATGCGGCCGACGTCGGCTTCGTCGATGTTCGCGTTGACCTGCATCTTCGTCAGGTCGGCCGCGATGATGAACAGCGTCGGCGCCTGCATGCTCGCCGCGACCGTCTGCCCGACGTCGACGCTGCGCTGGATGACGATGCCGTCGATCGGCGCCGTGATGATGCGTGTGATCGAGGTTGACCTGGTTCTGGTTCACCGATGGCCTGCGACTGCGTGACGGCGGCCTGCGACTGAGTGACGGTGGCCTGCTGACGACTGCAGCGCTGGCCTGCGCGGTGTCGACGGCGATCTTCGCCGCGTCGAGGTCGCTCTGCGGCAGCAGGCTCTTGGCCGCGAGCTCCTTCGCGCGCGTGTATTTCTGCTGCGCGTCGACGAGCTGCGACCTTGCGTGCGCTCGAGGTCGCTCTGCGCCTTGGTCGAGGTTGGCGCTGCGTCTGCGTCAGGTTGGCGCTGCGCCTGCTCGCAGCTGCGCCTCGAACAGCGACGGATCGAGCCGCGCGATCACCTGTCCCTTCTTGACGATCGAGTTGAAGTCGGCGCCGAGCCACGAGATGTTGCCCGACACCTGGCTGCCGACCTGCACGGTCGTGACCGCCTGCAGCGTGCCGGTCGCGCCGACGGTGTCGACGATGTCGCCGCGCGTGATCGGCGACGTGTTGACCGTGGATCTCCGGCCGCCGCGCCGCATGTAGTACGCGCCGGCGCCGGCGCCGATCGCCGCGATGATCGAGCAGGACGATGATTGCGCGTTTCATGATGCTCCGTTCTCGAGTCGAATCTGCCGACTGCGCCGACGCCTAGCGGCCCAGCACCGTGATGTTCAGGTTCTGACAGCGTCGTCTGCTGCAGCCGCTCGAGCTCGACGAGCGACTTGCGGTAGTTCAGAATCGCCTGCAGCTCGTTGTTCTGCGCCGTCGCGAGGTCGCGCTGCGCCTGAATGACGAAGTAGTTCGTCGACATGCCGACCTCGAACTTGCTCTGCTCGGCGTCGAGCTGCTTCTGCGCCAGCTCGCGCGCCGCCTGCGCCGCCTGCACGCGCTCGGCGTTGCTGCTGCACGTTGATCGCCGGCGTTGGTGACGTCGGTCGCGACCTGCAGCTCGATCTGCTTCAGTCTGCGCCTGCACCTGGTTCAGCTGCACACGCGCGCGGGCCACCGACGCCTCCTGCGAGCTCACGCCGAGCGGGTAGCTGAAGTTCAGCTGCACGGTCCAGCGCGGGTAGCTGCGTCGAACAGCGAGCGACAGCGCGTCGCCGTAGCCGCCCGGGAATCGTGCCGGTCACGGCTGCGCTGGTCGACGCCGGTGCCTGTCGGCGCGATGAGCTGCGTGCCGCCGATGCCGACTGAGCCCGTAGGTCGCCGACAGATCGGCCTGCGGCATGCGTCTGGTCGCTGCAGGTATTTCAGCGTGACGTCGTTGGCCTGCGACGTTCTTCTTGCGCGATCGCGAGGTCGGTGCGCTCGGCTGAGCGCGCGCCGGACGGCCGCCTCGAGGTCGATCGGCTCCGGCCGTGAAGTCGGGCCGATCGACCGGATCGAGCGCGACGTTCCAGTTCGGATCCTGCGGTGCCGCCGACGATCAGCCGCTTGAGCGCGAGCTCGGCGGTCCGCATCGTGCGCCTGCGCGGCGACGAGGTTCTGCTGCGCGGCGTGGCCTGCTGCGACTGCGCCTGCACGACGTCGATCGGCGCCATCGTGCCGACCTGCGACGCGCGTCTGGTTGTCCTCGCACCAGCTTGCTCGCGAGGTCGAGCGACTGCTGCGCGACGTCCACCGACTGCGACCGCGAAGCACGTAATCCCAGTACGCGTTGCGCACGTTCGACAACGTGTTGGTGATCGTCGCGCGTCAGCTGCACGTCGGAGATGTCGCGGTTGATCTTCGTGACCTGCAAGCTGCTGGCGCGTCGAGTCGGTCTTGAAGTCCGCGCAGCAGCGGCTGCGACGTAGCTGCGCCGACCAGTTCGGCTGATACGGTCGGGTTGTAGAGCACGTTGACGCTGGTCGTCGTCTGCCGGTAGTTGTTCAACGCGACCGTGATACGCTGCCGCCGCCCCACGGAGATGCTCTGCGCGATGCCGCCGTTGTAGTTGGTCGCGTCGTCGGTGACGGCGCCGCGCGGCGGTGCCGCCAGCGATGCGTGCTCGTCGACGCGTTGGTCTGTCGACTGCGTCGAGTACGGTCGACGTCAGCGTCGGGTGGTAGACCGACTTGATGCTCGCGATGCGCGATGTCGTTGATCTCCGGGTTCAGGCGCTGCACCGCGATGTCGAGGTTGCGATCGAGCGCCAACTTCACCGCATCGTCGAGCGTCAGAGCCGGACCGGGGCCGGTTATCGGGTGGCAGGAGTGGCCGCGGGCTGCGCCCGTGCGGACTCTGGTGCCGGGGACGGCTCCTTGACCGCTGGCGAAGCCGTCCCGGCCGCCGCGCGGATGAGCTCCCTGAATGCGCCGCTTCCGGAGGGTTACTGCTGATGCGGACGCGCTGGCGCGGCAGCACCGCACGAGCGACAGGGTGGTCGCTCAGGATCCAGATTCGATTGATGGCGTTGTCAGCGACGTTCATCCTCGTGGCAGGGGTTCGGGCTTCATCAGGCGGTTCGAGGCGGCCTTTAGATGTCCGGCGGGCCGCTGGCTTGCCTGGTGCCTTGGGCGACGGAGGGGCGGTGGACCGCGACGGGCGCGGGATTGTCGCGCCGGTATCGCTCGTAGACCCGGCATTGAACTTCACGTTTCTGCTTGGGCGTCGAGGACCTGGCGCGCATGGAGCAGCATCAGCGTGCGGGACTTTGTTCAGGCGGCTGCCACGCGCTCCTTCGGCCCTGTCGGCCTGGCACGGAGCGACCGTCGCCTCGTCGGCGTTCGACCTCCAGGCAGCCGCGGAAGCTCGGCCTCCCCGCCGGTCCAGCTCTTCCCTGCTCTGCCGCAAGCTGAGGGAAGAACGGCGCACGGAACAGGCTGTCGATTCGGGGTGCGGACTGGTCAGGCGGACAACCCCAGTGCCTGGACGACCTTCGGGTCCCTTCCACCACGGGAATCCCGGTCTGGGCGACCTGCCGGAACCTGCCAGCGCCACCAGGAAGAGGGCCGCGAGCGCCCGGCCGAACGCAATCCGGCCTCATCGTGTAAACCTCATTGGAAGAAAGGCTGAGACTACTGACCGGATATACGACGTAAGCGAGGCGCTTTCCGTTTATGCTGCCTTGAATGGCTCGCGGGCGATGCCGGTCAGCCGGGCGATCGCGGCGCCGACCAGATTGTCCGGGGTCGAGGCGCCTGACGTCAGCCCAATGGAGACCGGCCCCGGTCGGTGAGGCAGCCACCCGCGGGTCGTGGTCCCGCGCACCAGGCGCCGACACGGGCGGTGGCGGATCGCGGCCGGCTGAGTGGAGACAGGCCGGGATCGTGGCGATGTGGCTCGGTGGTGGCGCCGGCGCCGGAGCAGATGCGCGCCAGGTGGCAGGTACGCTACTGCTGTTGTAGCCGCCGATGACGAGCATCGCAGGTCGACCGCTTGCCGCTCGAGCAAGTGCGACCACGGCGTCTGATCCCTGGCAATGCGTA
>ERZ1370068.8755-contig-7585_pt1 | contig 28419 bp, 38 predicted proteins | sample MGYA00561227_ERZ1370068 | MGnify/ENA primary metagenome ERZ1370068 (study PRJEB38410, sample SAMEA6850437) | metagenome | study: Metagenomic assessment of the ecological functions of the soil: analysis of the soil microbiota associated with the...
GGTTACGTATTGCTTCCAGTCCGCGCGCAACGACGAGCCGGCCGGCGTCGGCCACGGCATCTTCATCCTGACGCTGAAGTGACGAAGGCCGCGCCGAGGGCGGTCCGGCGGGCGGTGGACCCGGCGGGAATTCCTCGTCGTCTCGGCCGCCGGCGCCGCGCTCGCGCCGGCCGGCCGCGTTCCCGGTGCCGCGGGCGCTCCGGTGGCACGCGGCCATGCGCCGGTGCGGCCAGATCAACTTCAGCACGAGCGCGACCCGCTCACTCTCGACGCCGAGGCGTGGGCCGACTACTTCGCCTCGCTGAAGGTCGACGCGCTGCTCATGGGCGGCGGCGGCATCGTCGCCTTCTATCCGACCGAGGTTCCCTACCATCACCGCAGCGCGTTCCTCGGCGCACGCGACCTGTTCGGCGACATGGCGGCGGCCGCGCGCCGCCGCGGCCTTCCGCGTGGTCGCGCGCATGGACTGCAACTACACGCTACGAGGATGCGCTCCGGGCGCGGCCGGAATGGTTCGAGCGGAACCGCGACGGCTCGCCGCGCCCCGCACGGCGAGTCCACGTGGCTCTTCAAGACCCGCATGTTCAGCCCCTACTTCACTGAGCAGATGCCGGCCATCTACCGCGAGATGAACTGGCGGTACTCGGCCCGACGGCTTCTTCACCAACGGTGGCCGAGCACGGGCGAGCTGACCGTGTGACTTCTGCGAGAGCTGCCGGAAGGTCTATCGCGACCAGGTCGCGGGCGAGCCGCCGGAGACGACCGACGCCGGCGAGCGCGGCTCTATCGCCGCTATTACGCCGCCCATATGGACCGGATCACCGAGGTGTGGCGGCTCTGGGACAGCATCGCCCGCGAAGCGAAGGCCGACTCGGTCTACGTCGGAAACCTCGGCGGCGGCATCCGCGCCGTGAAGGACGTCTGGCGCATCGGGCGGGACGCCGCGTGGTTCAACGCCGATCATCAGGGCCGGGCGGGCGACACGCCGATCTGGGATTGCGCCCAGCGGGGCGCGTCGCCCAGTGCGTGATGAAGGGCGGCACGATCACCAACGTGACCGGCGCCTACAGTAACAGCCGCCCCGTGTGGCGGCACGTCGCCAAGCCGGCGGCAGGACCACGCTGTGGATGGCGCAGACGGCCGCGAGCGGCAGCTGGTGCCTGGTTCCACTGGCTGGGCGGATCGCCCGAGGATGACCGCTGGCGAGAGGTCGGCCGCTACGTTCTTCCAGTGGCTGGCCGCGCACGAGGCCCATTTCCGCAACCGCCGCTCGATGCGCCGACGTGGCGGTGCTGTTCCCGCAGAGCACGATCGCCTTCTACCGATCCGGCGAGGGCCCCGGCCGCGGGCGGGTCGGCGACCGGCGCAGGCGGCCGAGTACCTGCAGGAGCCTGTATTACGCGCTGCTCGAGGCCGGTTCCTCTTCGACTTCGTCCACGAAGAGGACTCTCGGCCCGGCCACGATGGCGAAGTACCGCGCCCTGCTGATCCCCAACGCGCGCCCATCTCGACGACGAGGCCTCGCCGCCTCATCGCGACTACGCGGCCTGCGGGGGATCGGTCCTGGCGACCTTCGAGACGTCGCGCTACGACGAGTGGGGCGACGCGCGGCCCGAGCCGGCGCTGGCCGACCTGTTCCGGCGCCACGCCCACCGCGGCCGTCACGGCCGGCCCTGCCGCGAACAGCTACATGCGTCTCGAGCGGGCACACCCGGTCGTAGAGCGGCTTGCGCCGGCACGGCGCTGCTGCCCGGCCCCGAGAATCGCGTCCCCATCCGCGCCCGCGAGGGGGACCGCCCGTCTTGACGGTCGTGCCCGCCTATCCCGCGTTCCTCCCGAGATGGTCTTCCCCGCGCGCCGCGAACGGACGAGCCGGCGGCGGTGTTCCGCGAGAACGGCACGCTCGCGGGTCGCCTACTTCCCGGGCGACGTGGACCGGACGTTCTGGCGTCGGGCCACCCCGATCTCGGGCAGCTCGCTCGGCGCCACCGTCCGGGTGGCTGCGGGGCGACGCGCCTCGGCTCGGTCACCCTCGAGGGCGACGGGATCGTGGAGGCCTTCGCGTGGGAGACCGGAGCCCGGCCACGCGCCCGCACATCCAGAACTACACGGACCGAACATGACGCGCGCCGTTCGTGCGCGCGCTTCTACCCGATCGGGCCGCTGCGGGTCGGCTTCGAGACGCCCGCGGGACGATCGTAAAGCGCGTCGAGGGCGCTGCGGGCGGGCGGCAGCGCTGCCGTTCACGCAGTGAGGCCGGACGGTCCGGGTTCGAGGTGCCGGCCGTCGCGGGACTACGAGGTCATCGCCCTCACTTGAGATACCCGGCGGGGTAGTCTCAGGCACGGAGGTTCGATCATGAAGAAGCTGAGCCGGCGTGAATTCTGCCGCCTCGCAGCGCCGCGGGCACTGCGGGCGGCGGCGGCCGTCTCTCGCGCTCCGGCCGTCTTCGCGGCGCCCCCGGACTCGCCCAACGACCGGCTGCAGCTCGGCATCATCGGCGTGGGCCCGGGTCCAGTCCGGCCTCCTGGAAGCGGCGATGGCGGTGCCCGGGGTCGAGGTCGTGGCGTCTGCGGCGCCTACAAGGGCCGCGTGCGAAGCGGGCCATCGCGCCAGCAATGAACGGGCGGGCGAAGGACTACGGCGAGTGGAAGGCCCTCCTCGCGGACCCCGCGGTCGACGCGGTCATCGTCGCCACCCCGGACCACTGGCACCGCATCCATGTCGTGGAAGCGCTTGGCGCCGGCAAGCACGTCTCACGTCCGGGAGGCCGATGACCTCGTGATCGACGACGGGGCGCCGATGATCGCCGCCGCCAAGACCGCGGGTCGGGTCCTCCAGGTCGGCAGCCAGGGCATGAGCTCGAAGACCGAGGAGACCGCGCGGGACATCATCCGCGGCGGCAGGCTCGGCAAGGTCACGATGATCCGCGCGACCTACAACCGCAACACGAAGAGCGGGGCCTGGCTGTATCCGATCCCGCCCGACGCCAACGAGCGGACGGTGGACTGGGCCGCCTTCCCTGGGACCGGCCACAGCGGCCCTTCAGCCTGGAGCGCTTCTTCCGGTGGCGGGCCTACTGGGACTACCCGGGGGGATCGCGACCGACCTGTTCGTGCACCTGCTCACGAGCATCCACTTCGTGATGGACGCGAAGATGCCGGCACGCGTCACCGCGATGGGGCAGAACTACCTCCACAAGGACACCCACGAGGTTCCGGACACGATCAACGCCGTGCTCGAGTACCCGGAGGGCTTCGTGAGTGAACCTCAGCTCCAGTTCAACAACGAATCGTCGGCGGAGAGCGGCTTCGAGGTGCTCGGCAACGACGGCGTCGCTGGTGTTCCGCGACAACCAGATGGTCCTCAAGCCGGAGAACAACGTGGAGGGCAACCACTGGGTCGTCAGCTCCCGGCCCGAGGCGCTCGAGAAGGCGTATTACGACGACCCTCGCATCAAGGCGGAGGAACGCCCGGACACGTGGTCGCCGAAGATGCGCAAGCAGAGCGAGACGTACGGCGAGATCGCGGCAGGACGACACCTTCGTGCACATGGCCCGCTTCTTCGATTCGGTGCGCCCAGCACAAGCCCGCCGTGGAGGACGCCGTCATGGGGCACCACGCCGCCGCCGCCGCGCACATGGTCAACCTCTCGCTGCGACAGCGGCGGCCGCTGGACTGGAACTTCGCGACGGACACGCTCGCCCAGGGTCTAGGCGCAGGCGGAAGCGCTGGATCTTGCCGGTGGCCGTCTTGGGCAGGCCGTCCACGAACTCGACCCACCGCGGCGCCTTGTAGGGGGCGATCTTCGCCTTGACGAACGACTGCAGCTCGGCGGCCAGGTCGGCCGACGCGCGGGCGGGCTCCTTCAGCACGACGAACGCCTTCGCCTTCACGAGACCGTCGTCGGCCGCGTGGCCGACGACCGCGCTCTCCAGCACCGCCGGGTGGGCGATGAGCGTCGCCTCGACCTCCACCGGCGACACCCACCGGCCGCCGACCTTCCAGCATGTCGTCCGACCGCCCGCAGTACCAGTAGTATCCGTCCTCGTCCTGCGTGTACTTGTCGCCGGTCAGGAGCCACTCGCCGTGGAGCGTCTGCCGGGTCTTCTCGGGCTGGTTCCAGTAGCACGCCATGATCAGTCGCCGCGCACGCGCAGGCTGCCGATCTCGCCCCGGGGACGGGCCGGCCCGCGCCGTCGACGATCACCGCGTCGTAGCCCGGTACGGGACGGCCGGACGATCCGGGCCGGACGGCGCCGGGCCGGTTCGACAGGCACATGTGCAGCAGCTCCGTGGTCCCATCCCGTCGATGATCTCGACCCCGAAGCGCTCGAGCCATCGGGCGTACAGGTCGGCGGGGAGAGCCTCGCCCGCCGAGACGCACAGCCGGAGCGAGGAGAGGTCGGGGCGGCGCCCGGCGTCCGGGATCGCGAGCATACCCGCGTAGAGGGTCGGACGCCGAAGAACAGCGTCGGCCGGTGGCGGGCGATCACCTCGAAGACCGCGTCGGGCGTGGGGCGCGGTGCGTGGAGGACGGACTGCGCGCCGACCGAGAGGGGAAAGTAGCCGGCGTTGCCGAGGCCGTAGCGCGAAGAAGAGCTTCGCCGCCGAAAAGACGCGATCCGTGGAGCGGATGCCGAGGACGCGCCGGGCGTAGGTCTCGGCGCACACGAACATGTCGTGCTGCAGGTGCACGGCGCCCTTGGGCGATCCCGGTGGAGCCCGGAGCGAGTACAGCCAGAAGGCGGGATCGTCGCGCGAGGTGTCCGCGGCCTCCAGGGTCGGCGAGGCCTTCTCACGTGCGCTTCCCAGCGACAGGAACGATCCGGGGGGCCCGCGACGAGGACGTGCCGGAGGTGAGGCGCGTCGCCGAGCGCGGGGCCGCCTCGGCGAGGAGCGGAGCCGACGACGGCGGCCTTCGCCTGGCTGTCCCTGAGCACGTGCCGGTAGTCCGCGGCCCGCATCAGCGTGTTGACGGGCACGGGCACCGCGCCGATCTTGATCGCGCCCCAGAACGTCCCCAGGAACTCGGGCGCGTCGAGGCAGATCATCAGGACGCGGTCGGCCGCCTCCACGCCGAGCCCGCGCAGGGCGTTGCCGGTGCGGTTCGGTGGAGCGCTTGCAGGTCCGGCGTAGGTGAGGGTCCGGTCCTCGCAGAGAAAGCGCCGCCGATGCGCCCCGGCCTTCGGCGACGTTCCGGTCGACGAAGTGCGCCGCCGCGTTGAACCGCTCGGGCAGCGCTTCCGACGCCCTCATCGCGGGCCGCCGTTCAGGCCGCGCCGATCCGGGGTCCCGCGGCTCGGGCGCGATTCCATCTCCGTGGCGAGAAGGGCGCGCGCCACCGGAGCCAGCTCGGCCCGCGGCCCTCGCCCAGCGCGGAGACGAACGGCGGGATCGGTCCCGTGCTCGCCACGCCGGCGAGGTCGATGGCGGCGTGCAGCACGCGCGCCGGTCCCCACGCGTCGCGTTTGTCCTCGAGCGGCATGAACCGCGAGCGCAGCGCCTCGGCCGCCGTCCAGTCGGCCGCGCCGCAGGCCCCGAACAGCCCGTTGCTCAGGCCCGGCGCGAGGCAGCCCGATCCGGTGGTGAAGCCGGGCAGGCGGAAGTGCTTCAGGTGCGCGGCGGCGGGCCGCTCTCCGATGCCGCTGATCACGAACCGGCGGTCGACGCGCCGGAGGAGGCTCTCGAGGTAGGGATCCTGCGCGGGATCGGGCCGGATGACCGCGTACTTGATCCCCACGCAGATGCCGGCGTCTACGAGCCGGGCCACGACGTCGAGGCCGGCGTCCTTGTCGACGCCGAAGTTGCCCTCGTCCTTCAGGTAGAGGATGAGGCCGACGCCCGCGGCGTCCGCGATCTCGCGCAGGCCCGCTTCGAGGCCGGCGGCGTCCCGGGGTCGCCGCAGGGCAGCGCCATCGCGGCGGGAAGCGGTGCCGGCGCAGCAGGGGCCGCCTGGTCCATGGCCCGCCCGAACGACGGGCCGACGCTGGGGATCGCCCAGTGATCCTCCGCGACTCCGGCCATCCAGCCGAGCAGCTCCTCGTACTCGGCGAGGGTGACGTGATAGAGGAACGCGTTGCCGCCGTAGAGGAATCGGGTGAGGCCGCCGGCCGCCATGTGGCGGACGAGCCGGTCGTTCTCGGCGAAGTCGATGGGCCGCCGGCCGGTGGCGCGGCGGGGCAGGGGGCACGGCGAACACGCCGCGCAGGTCGTCGGGCGTGAGCGGTGCGGTTTTCATCGTGGGTTCCTTGAGTGGATTCTACCCCGCGGCTAGCGTGTCGCAGGAAGCCCGTCGACCGTAGCAGCGAGCGAGGGGTTCCCCCGAGCGAGCGACTTGAGGGAGCACGAAGTGCGCGGGGGTGCTCCGTCTGCACCCCCGATTCTCCGACTAAAACCTGAACTTGACCGAGAGCTGGACCTGCCGCTCGGTGGTCCCGCAGATCCCGCACGCCGGGTTGGCGAGCATCGCGGTGATGGTACCGAAGGCCGCGGTGCCGAGCGTGGTGCCGGGGTCCGCGAAAGCCGGGTGGTTCAGGACGTTGAAGGCCTCGATGCGGAGCTCGGTGTCGACCTCGCCGAACTTGGTGTGCTTGATGAGCGAGCAGTCGATGTTGAAGTAGCCGGGCCCGCGCGGCGATGCTGCGTCCGGCGTCGCCGTAGGTCGCCGGTCGGTCTCGGCGCACCAGCTGGAACGCCGCCGGATTGAACCAGTGGTCGATCGTCTGGTCGGAGTTGTTGACGTCGCCCGAGAGCCGGTTCGGGCGGTTCGGCGCGCTGCTGGCCCGTGTTCGTGCCGGTCGAGAGCACGCCCTGCGACTGGTCGATGGTCAGCGCGCGACCGACCGGCGCGTAGAGGATGCCGCTGAACTGCCAGCCGCCCGAGCTTGCTGTCCTTGCCGAACGGCAGCGCGTAGATCCAGTTCGACACTGAACGTGTGCTTGACGTCGTAGTCGGCCGGACCGCGGTTGTACGCTAGGTCGTAGGCGTTGACGAGGGTCACGCCGCCGTCGTTGTCGGAGCTTGAGGTCGAGTGACCAGGCCGTGACGTGTAGCGAGTTCATGAACGAGAACCCGTTCGCGAACCGGCGCTGGAACTTCAGCGAGCAGCGCGTCGTAGTTGAGGAAGCCCGCTGCTGGTGACCTGTCCGAGGTCGCGCGAGCGCGGGGTCACGCTGGACGAACGGCCGGTTCACGTTCGGCGTCCGTGACGCCGAGGACCGGCGGCGCCTGGTTCGGTTCGCCCTTCACGCAGCATCTGCGCGAGCGCGCGACCCGGCGTAGGCGACCTCGATGCAGGTAGTTGCGTGCCGAGCGCCTGCTGGATGTTGAGGTTGAAGTTCGGTCAGTAGGCGTCGCGGAAGTTGACGTCGAAGATCGAGCGCGTCGCTGCCCGAGCGCGGAGCGGCGGTTCGGGTCGACGCCCGGAGGCGGCGGCAGCCCGTCGGACACGCGTCAGCGTGGTCGGCCGAAGCCTCGTCGTCAGCGCCGTCGACTGCAGGAACGGCGGGTTCTGGGCCTTCGACGACGACGTGCCGCCCGGCGTGAAGTTCCAGAAGACGCCGACGCCGCCGCGGACGACGGTGCGGCCGTCGCCGGTCAGGTCGTAGGCGAAGCCGAAGCGCGGCCCGAGGTCCCCCTTCGAGTAGGTCTGCAGGTAGCGGCCGACCTTGACGCCGTCGATGACGGCGTCGTCGGAGGCCACCGACGAACTTGCCCGGTGTGACTCGTCGAAGTTCGACTGGCGGTCGTCGACCTCGACCCACGGCACGTAGACGTCCCAGCGCAGGCCGACGTTGAGCGTGAGCTTGCTCGATGACCCGGAAGTCGTCCTGCACGTAGACGGCGTACTCCGGCCGCTTCTCGGTGTAGGTCTCGGCGTCGAACAGGTTGCGCGTTCTTCGAGGCGGCGTAGCCGAGCAGGAAGCTGCGCCACGTCGAAGCCGGTCGCGGTGTTGACGGTGCAGCCGCTCGTGATGCCCGCGCAGTTCGAGGTCATGGTTGTTGCTTGAACCCGAAGTTGCCGACGATCGTGTCGGCGTTCAGGATCTCGCGCGAGCGCAGCGTGACGCTGCCGCCGGCCTTCAGCGTGTGGCGGCCCGTCAACCTGGTCACGTTGTCGAAGAACTGGAAGTCGTTCTGGTTCGTGATGAGGGGCTGGTTGCCGTTCGGCGCCCAGGTTCGCGGATGTTCTGGAAGCTCGAGCTGGCGTCATCGCCGACGTCGACGTCGTTGAGGTTGATGCCCGGGATGCCGACCGCCGCGGCCGGGTTCGTGCCGGTAGTCGATCGGCGTCATGAAGAACTTGATCGAGTTCCAGCCGAACCGGAACTCGTTCAGCCAGCTCGAGCTGAAGGTGTGCGGTGTCGTTGAAGGCCAGGCTCTGGGCCTTGATGTTGCCGTCGCCGGCGCCGAACGTCGACGCCGGCGTCGCCGTGCGGCAGCGTCGCCGGCAGGACGCGGTGGGTCTTCTGGAAGCTGTAGCGCCGAAGACATCCGGTTGTTGCTCGGTCAGACTGTGGTCGATCTTGATGTCGCCCTGGTTGTCCTGCCGCGTCAGCGTCGGGTTGATCAGGTAGTTGTTGATCGGTCTGCCCGTTGGCGGCGATCGGTGCCCGCCGGTGTTCGGCTCGGGATAGAGCTGCGTCGAGGATGTTCGTCGACGCGGGATCGAAGCGGTTGCGCGGGATGATGTTGCCCGGGAACGGCTGGCCGGTCGGCGGGTCGTAGATGACGCGGTTGAGCTCGGAGAAGTCGCCGCTGCGCATCTTCACCGACGGCACCGTCGACAGGATAGGTCTGGCCCTGGTTGATCGCGGAGCCCCTGGTAGTCGCCGAAGAAGAACGTCTTGTCCTTGAAGATCGGGCCGCCGAGGGTGCCGCCGAACTGGTGCTGGCTTGAAGTCCGGCTTCGGCGCGGCCGGCGCGGTTGTTGAAGAAGTTGTTGGCGTCGAACGCGTCGTTGCGCATGGAACTCGAACGCGCTGCCGTGGAACGTCGTTCGCGCCCGACTTGATCTGGAGGTTGACGACGCCGCCGAGCGACTTGCCGAACTCGGCCGAGTAGGTGCTCGTCTGCAGCTTGAACTCGTCGAGGGCGTCGACGCTCGGGAAGATCACGACCGTCTGCAGCCACGTCTCGTTGTTGTCGACGCCGTCGAGCAGGTAGTTGTTGTCGCGCGGCCGCTGGCCGTTGGCCGAGAACGCCGCCGACGGCGCGCCAGGCGAGGCTGCCGCGCGCCGTCGATGTTCGCGCCCGGGATGGCCGCGGAGGACGCCCGGGATGGTGCGCGTCAGGCTGACGAAGTTGCGGCCGTTCAGGGGCAGCGGCTTGATCTGCTCCTCGCTGGACCGTCGTCGCTCAGCTCGGAGCTGATGGTCTGGATCGAGCGGCGTCTCGCGCCTGGATCGTCGACCGACTCCGTCATCTGGCCCGACGTCGAGCTTGAGGTCGGCGCGGACGCTTCTGGTCGACGCCAAGATGGACGTTCGCGAGGCTCGTCTTCTTGAAGCCGCTCATCTCCGCCGTGACGTTGTAGGTGCCGGTGGGGAGCGGCGGGGCGGTGTATTCACCCTTGGGGTCGGTGACCACGATGCGGGTGAGGCCTCACCGTGGCCGCGTTCCGTCCCGGGTGACGGTCGCGCCGGGCAGGGCCGCGCCCGGACGAGTCGTTCCCGGTGCCGCGAGATGGTCTCCGCTGACGGCCTGGGCGGACGCCGGCCGCGGGGACAGCTTTAAGGCAAGGAAGGCCAGAGCGACGACGACCCATCGGAGCAGGCCGGCGGTCCACGTCTGCTTAGCATCATTTCCTCCCGGAAGATTCGCCAAACCTCGTGGCCGCCGCGCCGGCGACGCGGCGGAGTGACCCTCTCGCGCGGCGGCAGGGACCGATGCCGGCTTGTCATCTGCGCCATAAGCTGTCCGAGACGGGCATTCGATATCATATACGATCTGGGCGGGGGTCAAGCAGTATCGCGGGTTTTGGCCGAATTTTCTCCTGACAAGCGGTTTCAGGGGCTCCTGCAGATCCAGGATCACGCGCGCCAAGATGCTGTTGTCCCGGTGTGGTTCATCGGCGAGGCCTGCAACTCCTCGTCAGGACTGCTTAGGATTCCCAAGAACCAGTGGTTGCGGCGGAGCCAGCGTCGCCGCCGCCTCGATCATCCGCTCGCCCAATCCCCGCGCCCTCCCGGCGATAGCCGTATAGCGGCGGAGGCCGATCGAAGACAGAGGGTAGTTCCATTCCAGCCAGACTGGCCCCGTTCCACTGGCAGCAACGCGTGATCCGCGGCTCGTAACCGGGATCGTCCGCGGCGAGTGCCGGCACGCCGAAGCGCCGCCAGAACTCCGCGCCAGGTTCGTGGGGTGCTGGCACGAGCGCCTGCGCGCGGCCGGGCGGCGCCGCGCTCGGCCCACAGCGGCAGGAAGCCGATGATCTCCTTGCGCCGCAGGTCGATGGCAGTCGCGCCCGACGCGGTCTTCACCGTGAACCCGTTCGTGGCCCGATCGACGCTGTAGTAGAAGCGCTGTCCGGGATCCCACATCGTGGCGTTGATCCCGTGCGGCCAGGGCGTCGGCCCGCTCCCGCCAAGCGCGCGGCGGAGGCACTTCCCCCAGCTCCTGCGCAACGTCGCTGCGAGGGCCCGCATCTCGCGCACGAGCATGCTGTTGAGGTCCACCGCCTCGACGAGCGACGGCGCGGGTGGGGTCGTCGGCTTCCGGAAAGCAGGTCCCAGATCGGCGGCACCTGCGAGTCGCGCACCGACTCGAGCACCGCGTTTGCCGCCCCACTCGAAGAGACCGTCGTGGTCGCTGTCCCGGTGGTCGCTCTCCAGAAGCGCATGAAGCTCTCGCTCCGCGCCCAGCGCCTGCCGCAGGAAGCGCCGCGCGTCGTCCGCGTCGACGTTGCCCGCGCCCTTCCGGCGCCAGGTCGCGCGCGAGGCGGTAGACTCCCCCAGTTCGCCCACGACAGGAAGGGCGCGGGAGGTCGCCAGTCCGCCTCGCCCTTCACCGGGGAACGTCCGCACGGCGTAGGGGGCCGATGCGGTAGGGGGATGTAGCCGTCACGCCGTCCTGCGCCTCCATGAAGATGCGCTGCGAATCCATCGCGCTGCGCGCGTCGAAACGCCGCGTAGGCGAGCATCGACAGGCTCTCGTGGAACACCTGGCCGTCGCGGCCCCAGACCCCAGGTCGGCTCGCGCGAGAAAGGGCGCAGTAGCTGTGGCCGGACCTTGCCCTCGCCGGGCAGCATGCGCTGGCGGGCGAGGTTGAGCGCGCTCCAGTAGATCAGGCGGCGCGCGGGATCCAGAGAGGCCGGGGTCGTAGGCGGAGCGTGTACGGCTTCGACGCGTCCTCGACGAGGTCCCTTCCTCGTCCTTGCCGAGCGCTTCCTTCGCCGCCATGACTCCGGCGAATCGGCGGGGTCTTCCTCCCTCGCCACCGCCCGCACGAACCGGAATCGCCGCTTCGATCCGGGCGCCAGGTCGATCGCGAAGCGAAGGCTCGCCCCGAGGTCCGAGGAATCGACGGTGTCGGGCTTGCGGTCGGCGGCGAGAGGTCGCGGAAACGCCGTGAAGCCGGCGGGCGGCGTCTCGGAGAGCTTTTCCGGCGGCTCGGTGTGCGAGAACGTCAGGCCGCGCTCCGCGCGCGCGAAGGGCCCGCGCGTGCCCTCCGGGCGCGGTACCAGAGCACGACCGAACCGCTCGCCGGCTGGCCCGACCTGTTCGTGATCGTCAGGCCATCAGGACGGCGGCCCGCGACGACCAGACCGCGAAGGTCGCCTTCGCGTCGAGCCCGGCCGCGGGCTGGAAGGACAGGCGCGCGAGGCTGGAGAGCGACGACTCCACGCGGGCGCCACCGCGTAGTCGCCGACGGCGTGCACCGCCCGCTCCCCGACCTGGAAGCTCAACCCCCAGTCGCCGGCGGTGTCGGTGGTCAGGGCCAGCGGCTCCGGCGCCGAGTAGAAGCGCAGGTGATATCCCTGGTCGACGAGGTACTCGGAGCGGTGGAGGGAGCGGCGTAGGTCGTGAAGACCGGATCGCCCGCGCCGCAGGTCCCGCCGCCGGGAGGATGCCGGCGATGAAGAAAAAGAAGAAGAGTGTCGACACGGCAGGGGCGATCTTGGCACCGCGGGCGCTCGGGTACAATCACGCCGCCATGCCCGGGCTTTCCTTCCAGGGCGTCACGGAAGTCCTTCGGCGCCGTCCGCGCGCTGAAGGGCGTGACGTTCCCGGTGGAGGAGGGCGAGGCGCACGCGCTCGTCGGGGAGAACGGCGCCGGCAAGTCGACGCTCATGCGCGTGCTCGCGGGGATCGTGCGTCCCGACGGCGGACAGCTCGTCTGGGACGGGCGCAAGCTCGACCTGCACAGCCCGCGCGCCGCCCTCGACCAGGGGATCGGCATGGTCTACCAGGAGATGCTGCTCTTCCCGAACCTCACCGTCAGCGGCAACATCTTCGCCGGGCGCGAGGTGACGGGCTGCGGCGGCCGGCTCCGCGAGCCGGAGATGCGCGAGCGCACGGCGCGCGCTGCTCGACGAGCTGCACCTGGCCGTCTCGCCCGACGCCGAGGTCGCCTCCTCAGCACCGCCCACCAGCAGCTCGTCCAGATCGCGCGCGCGCTGGCCTCGAGTGCCGGATCCTCATCCTCGACGAGCCCACGACGTGCGCTCACCGAGGCGGAGACCGCCCACCTGTTCGCGATCCTCGACCGGCTGCAGAAGCGCGGGCGTCACGCTCATCTACGTCTCCGCACAAGCTCGACGAGGTGTTCCGCCTGTGCCAGCGCATCACCGTGCTGCGCGACGGCGAGCACGTCGGCACGTTCGAGAGGCGCGGGACCACGCCGCGCGAGATCGTGCGCTCGATGGTCGGGCGCGACATCGATCCCGCCGCCCGGGTGCCGCGGCACGGTGCCCGCGGACGCGCCGGACGTGCTCTCGTGGACCGGCCTCACGCGTCGCCCGTGGTTCGCGGACGTGAGCCTGCGCGTGAGGGCGGGCGAGATCGTGGGCCTCTTCGGCCTCGTGGGCTCCGGGCCGGTCCGAGCTGCTGGAGACGCTCTTCGGCCTGTACCGGCCGGATGCCGGCGCCGTGTCCTTCGGCGGCGGCCCCGTGCAGTTCGCGTCGCCGGTCCAGGCCATCCGCGCGGGGCTGGCCCTCGTCCCGGAGGAGCGCCATCGCCAGGGGCTCTTCTTCAACCTGACCGTGCGGCACAACCTGCTGCTGCCCGCTCGAGAACGCCTCGGACGGCTGGCGCATCGACGAGCGCCGCGAGCGCGGCGCCGCGCAGCACCTCGTCGAGGACTGGCGGATCAAGACCGCCGGCGTCGGAGGCGCTTTCCCGACACGCCTCAGCGGCGGCAACCAGCAGAAGGTGGTGATGGCGAAGTGGCTGCAGGCCGCGCCCCGCGTGCTGCTCCTGGACGAGCCGACCAAGGGCGTCGACGTAGGGGCGAAGTGGGAGATCCACGACCTCATCCGGCGCCAGGCCGACCAGGGCATGGGCTGCCTGGTGGTCATCGAGCGACTTGCCGCGAGATGCCTCGCGCTCGCCGACCGGATCGTGGTGCTGCGCGAGGGACGGGTGCAGGGCGAGATTCGCGGGGCGGCGGCGGACGAGGAATCGGTGATGCGGCTGGCCACGGCGGTGAGGCACTGATCAAGCATGAACGCGCGGCTCAGGCGGTTTGAAGACCCGCGAGCTGAGCACGCTGTGCGTGCTCGCTCCTCGAGGTCGCGTTCTTCACGTGGTACCTGTGGCCGGAGGCCGGCCGCAGCCATCCGTTCTTCAACCTCGGCAACTGCGTCCTGATCCTGAAGTACTCCTCGCTCTACGGCATCGCCGCCATCGGCGCGGCGCATGGTCATCATCTCGGGCGGGGTCGACCTCGCGCCGGGCGCGGTGATGGCGCTCGCCGGCGTCGTCACCGGCCACCTGTTCGTCGATCCAGGGCCATCCGCTTTCGGTCGGCGTGACCGCCGGGCATCGTCGCCGGGCTGCGTCTGCGGGCATCGCTGAGCGCGCTGCTCGTGGTCGCTGGTGCAGCTGCCGCCGTTCATCGCCACGCTGGGCGTGATGGGCATCGCGCGCGGGATCGCGTTCATCATCACCGAGGGCCGCTTCTACGACCTGTCGAGCCGGCTGCCCGCGGGGCTGGAAGCCGTTCGGCCTGCCCGCCGACTGGCTGGCGCCCATCGTTCTCGTCGCTGCTCGCGGTCGTGTTCCAGTACCTGATGACAGCGGCTTCCAGTGGGGCCGGGCCATCTTCGCCATCGGCGGCAACGAGACGGCCGCGCTCTTCTCGGGCATCCGGGTGGCGCGGGTGAAGGCGCTCGGTCTACATCGTCGCCGGCCTGCTCGCGTCGCTGTCCGGCGTGATCCTGGTCGTGATCCAGGGCCAGGGCCAGGCCGACCTGGCCACGGGCTACGAGCTCGACATCATCGCGTCGGCGGTGGTCGGCGGGGCCAGCCTGCCGGGCGGCCGCGGCTCGGTCGTGGGCGCGGTGCTCGGCACGCTGATCTTCGGCGTGCTGCGCAACGCGCTGCCCCAGATCCCGGGGCGACGTTCTACGACCGGCTGATCGTGGGCGTGGTCGTGGTGGTGATCGTCGTCGTCGACCAGTTCATCGCGCGGAAAGGAGCATGAAGCATGCACCGAGTGGCGCGCGCGTTTCCGTCGTCGTGGCGGCGGTCGTGGCCCTGGCCTCCGGGGCGTGCGCAAAGACGGAGGCGGCGGCGGCGCCGCGGCGGGAACGCGCGCCCGCGAAGAGATATCGCTTCGCGGTGATGCCCAAGGCGCTCAACCTCCCCGTCTTCACCTATGCGCAGGTCGGCGCGGAGCGCGCGGCCAAGCAGCTCGGCAACGTGGAGGTGATCTGGCGCGGCGCCCGAGGACGCCGATCCGCTCAAGCAGAAGGAGATCCTCGAGTCGTTCATCACGCAGGGCGTCGACGGCATCGCGATCTCGTGCACTGAACGCGGACCTGCTCAACGATCGCCATCAACAGCGCCATCGACGCCGGCATCCCCGTGGTCACCTGGGACTCGGACGCGCCGCGCGTCGAAGCGCATCGCCTTCTGGGGCGTCGACGACTTGCAAGTCCGGCCAGCATCATGGGCGAGGAGGCGGCCAAGCTCGCTCGGCGGCAAGGGCAAGGTGGCGCTCATGACCAGCCTGGGCGCCGAGAACCTCGCCGCGCCGGCTCGAACGGCGTGAAGGACAGCCTGAAGAAGCACCCGACATGAAGGTCGTCGAGACCTACGACATCAAGGAAGACCCCACGCGCTGCGGCGGAGATCATCGCCACCGGCATCGAGCCGCTATCCCGACCTCGCGGTCTGGATCTCGGTCGGCGGCTGGCCGGTGTTCGTGCGCAACGCGCTCGACCCCATCGACCCCGCCAAGACGAAGGTGGTCTGCTTCGACACCGGTGCCGCCCGCCCCCGAGCTGCTGAAGACGCGGCAAGGTCCAGGTGCTCATCGGCCAGAAGTACTTCGGCTGGGGCAGCGAGCCCGTGAAGATGCTGGCCGGCATCAAGGAAGGCCAGCATGCCGGCGGCGAAGATCATCGACTCCGGCGTGGACGTCGTCACGAAGGACAACGTGGACGCCTATCATCGAGCAGTGGAAGAAGTGGGAGGCAAGGGGGAGGAGTAGCGCCAGGCCTCTTGACCCGCGCCCGCGGCAGAGAGTAACCTCTCGGTCCCCTCCCCCGGAGATTCCTCCCGATGAAAAAGCTCTTCGTCTTCGCCGTGGTCGCCTTCGCCCTCGCGACGCTGAACGCCGCCGCCCAGGACGAGGCGGTCTCGTTCGACGCCGCCCGGGCCCGTGCAGGCGTCGGTCCGCGAGCACCCGCTCACGGGCCCCGCGCGGGCAACCGCCGCCTTCGTGGTCCGCGCGGTTCCTGCGCGAGCAGGGCGCGAGCGTGGCGACCGTGACCTCGCTCCACGAGGTCTCCCGGGGCCGTTCGGCGAAGACCGGGCTCACGTACCTCCGGATGGAGCGAGCGCATCGGCGGCCTGCGCCGTGGCCGGCGCCTACGTGAAGGCGGCGCTCGACGACCAGGGCCGGCTCCTGCACCTCATCGAGAACCTCAGCCGAGGCGCCCGCGCCGCGCGCCCCGCGCCCGCCGCCATCGACGAGGCCCGGGCGTTGCGCTCGGTGCTGGCCGTCTCCTTCCCGAGGTGAAGGACGAGGCCGGCCGCGGTGCGGCCGCGAGAAGAACGCCGTGCTCTTCGACAAGGGCACGTTCTTCCACGACTCGCCCCGCGTAGAGCGGGTGGCCATCCTGATGAAGAGCGGCGCCGCTGAAGGCCGGCTTCGCGGTCGAGACGTGGACCGGCGCGCGACAACCGGCTCTTACAGCTCGCTGGTGGGCGGGGACGCCCGCGTGCTGGCCGTCGAGTCGCGCACGAGCAGCGACAGCTACAACGTCTTCGCGGTCAACCCCGGGGTGTCACCGCAGGCCGTGGTCGCGGGGCCCGGACTCCGGTAACGCCGAGTCACCCAGCGGGATGGCTCACTTCCCGCCACGCCTTCCGGACCCAGACCGACGTCAACATCAAGGGCCGGAACGTCAACGCGTACCCCTCGACACGAACGCACAACAACCGCCCGGACCTCGGGCGGCAACGCCGTCCACCGACGGCAACTACCTCACCGCGGCGCCAACCTCGGCGCGACGCCAGCCTTCGACGGCGGGAACAAGGCGCGTCGCGGTCCAGAACCTCTTCTACCTGAACAACGTCCTCCACGACACGCCTGCACCGGCACTGGCTTCGACGAGGCGGCCGGCAACTTCCAGCAGAGCAACTTCGGCTCGGCAGGCGAGGGCCGCGACCCCGTGCGCGCCGAGGCTCAGGACGGCTCGCGGCACCGACAACGCCAATTTCGCCACCCCGCCCGACGGAAGAAGCCGCGCATGCAGATGTACCTGTGGACCTGCCTAACTGCGTCAATCAGCTTCACGTCAACCACTCCGGCGCCGGCGACCTACTTCGGGGCGCCCGCGCCTTTCGACGCCCGCTCACCGCGGCAGGAGCTGCACCGGCGACGTCAGTGCTCGTGAACGACGGGACCGGCACCAGCTGACCGACGCCTGCGAGGCGATCACCAACAGCGTGACGGGCAAGATCGCGCTCGTCGACCGCGGACCTGCAGATTTCATCGGTCGAAGGTCAAGAACGCCCAGGTCGCGGGCGCCGTGGCGCGTGGCCGTCGCCAACAACGTGAACGGCCCTGATGGTCACGATGGGGGCACCGACGACTACCATCACGATCACCTCGATCATGATCTAGCCTGGACGGACGGCAACGCGCTCCGAGGCTAGCCTGCCCGCGAACGCCACCGCCCGGCTCACCGACCCGCCGCCGCTCATGCGCGATGGCGACCTCGACAGCCGACATCGTCTATCACTGAATACGGCCACGGGCTGACGCGGCGCATGATCGGTAGCATGAGCGGCCCGATGTCGGGCGCCATCGGCGAGGGCATGAGCGATACCCTCGCGGTCATCCTCACCGAGAACGACGATGGTGACGAGTACTGCGTTCGACAATCCCGTCGGGGATCCGGTCCGAGCCCTATGAAACTACTCCCGCACCGTAGCGGGGACATCGCTGGCCCGTTGGCGAACGCCGAAGTGCCACTTCGACGGCGAGGTGTACGGGCGCCATCGGCTGGCGGCTGCTCCAGAACTTCCAGGCCGCCGGGCATCTCGGAGGACCTCGCTCCTCGACGACATCGTGGACGGCATGAACTTCACGCCCGTCCGGGCCCGCGTTCGAGAACATGCGCGACGGCATCCTGCAGTCGGTGGCCATCAACAACCCGACGCACGAGTGCCTCGTGTGGAGGCCTTTGCGCACTACGGCGTAGGGCAGTCGGAGCTGGCGGGCAGAACCATCGGTTCGTCAACATGGTGGTTCCTCGCTCATCATCAATGAGTCAGTTCGCGGTCCCGCCGGCGAGTGCACGCCTTGCGGTGCGCTACGGCGGGTCGATGTAGACCGTCTTGATCTGCGTGAAGAACTCCGCGCGCGGCCTGCCCTGCTCGCGGCTGCCGCTGCTCGATGCCCTTGAACCCGCCGAAGGGGACCTGGGGCTCCGCGCCCGCGGTCTGCGAGTTGACGTGCACGATGCCGGCCTCGATCTCGCTGGACGAAGCGCATGGCCAGCCCGAGGTCCGCGCGTCACCACGGACGCGCTGAGACCGAAGCGCGTGTCGTTGGCGAGGCGTGACCGCCTCGTCGAAGTCGCGTCGCCTCCAGACGACCGCCACCACGGGGCCCGAAGATCTCCTCCTGCGCGATCTGCATGTCGGGACCGACCCGGTCGAACACGGTCGGGGCCACGAAGTAAGCCGCGGTCGTGCTCGCGCGCCGGTGAGCGCGGTCCCGCCCGTGAGCGAGGCGTGCGCCCTCGCGACTTGCTCCGGCCTCGATGTAGCCGAGCACGGTCTTCTGCGCGTCCGCGCTGACGAGCGGTCCCATGTACGTGTCGGGCTTCAGGCCGTCGCCGCACCTTCAGCGACGGCGGCCCGGGCCGCCAGGGCCGTCGCGGAAGCGGTCCGCGACGGGCTTCTCCACGATCACGCGGCTCGTGGCCGTGCACTTCTGGCCGGTGGAGAGCATCGCTCCCGCGATGGTGATCTCCGTGGCCTTCTCGAGCGTCCGCGTCGGCCAGCACGACCACCGGGTTCTTGCCCCCCCATCTCGAGCTGGAACTCGCGCCCCGCTGCGCGGCACTGCGCGGCGAGCGCGCGCCCGACGTCGTTCGGAGCCGGTGAAGCTGATCGCCTTGATCCGCGGGTCGGCCACCAGGGCCTGCCCGACCTGCGAGCCCCGCCCGACCACGAGGTTCAGGACGCCGGGCGGGACGCCGGCCTTTTCCAGCACGTCGACGAGGTGCCAGGCGGTGACAGGCGTCAGCTCCGCGGGCTTGAACACGACGGTGTTGCCGAACGCGAGGGCGGGCGCGACCTTCCAGGCCGGGATGGCGATGGGGAAGTTCCACGGGGTGATGAGCGCGACCGGTCCCGAGGGGACGCGCTCGGCGTAGAGGAACGTCGACGCGGAGGCCGAGCGGATAGACCTCGCCCGCGGGCTGCGATCGCCTCCCCCGCGAAGTAACGCAGCAGGCTCACGCCGCGCGCGGTCTCGCCCTTGCTCCTCGGCGAGAGTCTTGCCCTCCTCGCGGGTCAGCGACTCCGCGACCTCGTCGAGCCGCTGCCTCGAGGAGCTGCGGCCGCTTTCAGCGAGGATCTCGCCGCGCTTCGGCATGGGCGTCCGCGCCCAGGCGGGAAGGCCTGGGCACGCGGCCGCCGCCGCGCGCGCCGGCGTCCTGCGGACCCGCGGACGGAACGCGGCCACGACGTCGCCTCCGATGCGGGCCGGAGTTGAGGTCGCGCAGTGGTGGCATAAATCGGCCCGCCGGCAGCCACTCCCCGCCGATGTAGTTGAGGTAGGTGCGCGGGCTCGTGCTCACGGCCCGAGTATAACTTTGACCACCGGCTCCGGCCGATTGCTGAGCAGGTCGAAGGCCTTGGCGAACTCCGCCCAGGCGCAGCTGTGCGTGACGAGGGGCCTCAGTCCAGCCGGCCCGATTCGATGATGCGCAGGGGCCCGCTCGAAGCTGCCCGTCGTGTAGAGCGAACACGCCGTCGACGCTCAGGTTCTTGAGCGCGAACAGGTCCGACTCCAGCGTCAGCCGCCGGCCGCCTCCGGCGATGCCGGAGAGGATCACCGTGCCGCCGCGCCGCGCGAGGTCAGGGCCAGCGTGACCGCCGCGTCGCTGCCCGCCGCCTCGAAGACCACGTCGGCGCCGGCGCCGGCGGTCATCTCCCGCACGGCGGCCGCCGGGTCGTCGGCTGCCGTGAGAAAATCCGTCGCGCCCATCTTGCCGGGCCGCCGCTTCGTTGCTGCGATCGAGGCCGATGGCCACCAGGCGGGCCGGCCGCGAGGCGCCGCCCAGCTCACGGCCAGCAGCCCGATCGTCCCCGGCCCCACCACCGCCACCGTGTCCTCGCGCTGGACGCCCGGGCCCGCTGACGCGCCGTGGACGACGCAGGAAACGAACGGCTCGACGAGCGCGGCCGCCTCGAAGGAGCGTCTTCCGTGAAGGGTGGGCGAGGTCGGCCCGCACCGCGACGTACTCCGCGAAGCCGCCCGGCAGCGTGAAGCCCAGCTCGTTATAGGCGGCGCAAAGGTTCGTCTCGCCGCGGCTGCACCAGGCGCAGTCGCGGCAGAAGTTGTGGCCCTCGACGACCACATGGTCGCCGGCGGCACCCGCTTCACGCCGTAGCTGACGTGCACCACCGTCCCGCACCACTCCGTGGCCGGGGATCACCGGGTCGCCACGTACGCCGGCGGCCGCGTCCCCTTCATCACCTCGACGTCGCTCATGCAGACGCCGGCCGTCACCACGCGGACGAGGACCTGGCCGTCGCCCGCCCTGGGTGTGTCTTCCTCCCGGAACGACGCGCTCTGCGGCGCCCGGATCCGACGGCTTTCATGGCCCATAGCGTCCCGCCGGTGCAGCTTGCGCCGACCTGCCATTCGGCAGGTGACGGGTCTGGACCCGCCCGTACCTTCTCGACAACGCCACAGGAGGAGACGATGACGGCACGCCTGACTCGGCCAAGGCTCTGGACACTGGCGGCGGTGGTGGCCCTGCTCGGGGCCTCGGCCGTCGAGGCCCAGCTCACGACGGGATCGATCCTGGGCACCGTTTCGGACCCGGGGGCGGCGTCGTCGCCGGGGCCACGGTGACCGCCACCCAGCGCGACACGGGGTTCAGCCGCGCCGGCAAGACCGACGCCGCGGGGGCCTACAGCTTCGCGAACATGCCGCTCGGCCGGTACGACGTCAAGATCGAGCGCGAGGGGTTCAAGACCAAGGTCGTGGGGCCCGTGACGCTGATCGTGGACCAGAAGCTCGCACCGACGTGGTCCTGGAGCTGGGCCGCGTGGAGGAAACGGTGGAGGTCTCCGGGGCGGCGACGCTTCTCCAGACCGACCAGCCCGACGTGAACCAGATCGTCCAGGAGAAGGAGATCAAGGCCCTGCCGCTTGAACGGCCGCGACTTCTTCTCGCTCCTCCTGCTCAGCAACGGCGTCAGGACACGTCGAACGATCAGGGCAGGGCGACGACCAACGTCACCTTCTCCGTGAACGGCGCGGCGGCCCGAGGCGAACTCGGTCACGCTCGACGGCGTGCAGATGTCCGTCCGTCCGCGAGTCCGACGTGGACCTCCGGCCGAACGTCGACGCGCGATCAGCGAGTTCAAGGTGCTGACCTCCGTCTTCTCCGCCAGTACGGCCACACCGCCGGCGGCGGTGCATCTCGATCCAGACCAAAGGCGGCACCAACGCGCTCCACGGCAGCGCGATTCGAGTTCCACCGCAACGACGCCCTCAACGCCGCCAACTACTTCAGAACCCCGTCGATCCCCAGAAGGCTCCGCTGAAGCAAAACCAGTTTGGTTTCACGCTCGGCGGCCCCCTGCGCACCGACCGGACGTTCTTCTTCCTCGACTACCAGGGCCAGACCGTCCGCAAGGTGACCGAGGCGTTCGCGAACGTGCCGGAGGAGCCGTTCCGGCGCGGCGACTTCTCGTCCCTGCTGCCCGGCACCGTGATCTACGATCCGCGACCGGCGGCAACAGAGCCGTTCCCGAACAACATCATCCCTCCGATCGCTGGGACCAGTTCGGATGGACGCTCCTGAACATGGTCGACCTTGCCCAACCTCCCGGCGGGCTACCCGCTCGGGAACTACTTCGTGCGCCAGAACCACCGGATCGAGGGCCACGAGGGCGGCTTCCGGGTCGACCACGTGATCTCCGCGGCCGACCACGTCTTCCTCCGCTTCCGGATGAACCACAGCCGCGCCTCTTCACGAGCGACGCGATGTCGCGGCCGGACGGCCCGCTGCCGGGGACTGGCCCGCGGCGTCAACGACGACAGCCGCGGCATCATCCAGGGGGCACCCACGTCGACCGCAACTACAACGCGGTCCTGTCGCACGTGCACCTGTTCGGGTCGCGGCTGGTCAACGAGGCCCGCGCCGGCTTCCACCGCTACGAGCTGGACGTGGAGTCGACACGCGCACGGGCGGAACCTGGCCGAGGCCAACGGGCCTGCGCGGCGTGAACCGCGACATCCTCTCCTCCGGCCTGCCCATCATGTACCTCGACGCCTACACGGGGATGGGCGGCGACGACTGGAAAGCCGCTCTACTTCAAGAACACGTTCTGGCAGTTCAACGACACGCTCACCTACAACGCGGGCCGGCACGCGCTGAAGTTCAGGGCCGAGTACCGGCGGCGGCGGGAGGACGACTACTTCGCGGTGTTCCGGCGGAGCGTTCTACGTGGGAACTACGGCACCTCCTACCAGTTCTCCTGGTGGCAGGGCAATGAGCTGGCCTCGCTGCTGCTCGGGCGCCCGAGCTCAGCTACCTCGGGCGCCGCTTCGGCAGTCCCATCCTGGACGACCGGCAGTACGCGGCCTTCGTGCAGGACGACTGGAAGGTCAACAACAAGCTGACGCTGAACCTCGGCATCCGCTACGACTACGGCACGCCGTTCTTCAGCCCGACCAACGAGCTGTCGATGTTCGACCCGGACCAGGCCCGGATGCTGATCGCCGGCCAGGACGGGGTCTCGCGATACGTCGTCAACCCGGACAAGAAGGACTTCGCGCCGCGCGTGGGTGTCGCCTACCAGCTCGACAAGAAGACCACGCGCTCAGGGGCGGCTTCGGCCTTTTTCCACACGCCGAGACGGCCAAGCGCGACGACGTCCGGCACAACCCGCCGTTCTACCGGCAGGCCGTGCTGTACGACGCGTGGAAGTTCTCCGACCTCGGCCTCCGCCTCCCGGAGCCGGGTCCGTATCCGACTCGGCTCACGACGTCCAGAGATGATCGACAAGAACCTGAAGACCGGCTACTCGCTGCAGTACTGGCGGCCGTCCAGCGCGAGCTGCCGGGCGGCGTGCTCCTGAGGCGGCCTACGTCGGCCTCGCAGGGCCACCGCTGCCGTTCCCGTCAACATCAACCAGGCGCACGGCCGGACGGCACGCCCGCGCCCTTCCCAGGCGTCGGTCAGGTGCAGACGTGCGGCGATCGGCGACGCGACCTACCACTCGGGGCAGTTCAAGCTCGAGAAGCGCTTCCAGCCAGGGCCTGTTCCTGCTCGCCTCGTACACGTGGTCGAAGTCGATCGACACGGTCAGCTCGGCGATGTTCGACTCGGAGCGTCAGCGGCGGCGTGCAGAACATCTTCGACGTGGAGCAGAACCGTGGACCGTCGGACTGAGGACGTCCGCACCGCTTCTCGCTCAGCTACGTCTACGACCTGCCGTACGGAAGTCACGGCTCCGGCGGGGCGCCATGAAGGCGCGCTCTTCGGCAACTGGCAGGTCAGCGGCTTGTTAGTCGCGCGCTCGGGGATGCCCGGCACCGTCACCGTGGGCAGCCCCATCCCCGGCGGCGACGCGCGCCCGAACCTCCTGCACGACCCCAACCTGCCCTCGTCGGAGCGGAGCGTCGACCACTGGTTCGACACGACCGCCTTCGCGGCCAACTACGCCGCCGACGGAAGACGCTGCTGGCCGGCGACGCCGGCCGCAACATCATCCGCGGCCCCGCCTACTACAACCTCGACCTGGGGCTCATCAAGTTCATCCCCGTGAAGAACGACGTGCGGCTGCAGCCCGGGTGGAAGGGCGTTCAACCTGACCAACACGCCGCACTTCGCGATGCCGGTGCTCAGGATGAGCGATCCCGCGTTCGGCAAGATCACACACACGCGGAACTCGACGAACTTCGGCTCGACCGCCACTTCCTTCGCGAACCGCATGATCCAGCTCGCGGTGAAGCTGGAGTTCTAGCGCGCAGGAGAGATTTGCCTTTCCACGCAGAGGCCGCAGAGAAGCGCAGAGGCCGCAGAGACTGAGCAGAGCTTGGGGACCCTTCGGCGATAGCGGCATCCCCTCTCCCCGGAGGGGGAGAGGGGCAGGGGTGAGGGTTCCGTCGCCGTCCGGGCGCCACGGTCAGGCCAGAGGCGCCCGGAGTATCACCTCGGTACCTTGGCCGGGTGGCTGCTGATCGCGACGCGGCCGCCGATCTGCTGCGGCGCGCTCGCGCAGTAGCTGGTCAGGCCGAAGCTGCTCGCCGCGGGGGCCACCGCCGGGTCGAACCCGCGGGCCGTGGTCGCACGCGCAGCTCGACGCGGTTCGATCGGAAGAGGCAGGATATCCACCTGCTCGCTCTGCGCGTGCTTGAGGGCGTTGGTCACCGCCTCCCTGTCCGATGCGGAAGACGTTGCGCTCGGCCTGGCGGCCCAGGCGCCGGGGCGTTCCCTTCACCTCGAGCACGGTCTTCCCATCGTGGTGTCGGCGGTCAGCTCGCGGGCCATCGACGCGAGCGCGGCGCGGGCAGGTCCCCTCGCGCAGGGATTCGGGCTGCAGGTCCCACACCGAGCCCACGCCCAGCTTCCGGCCAGGCTGCTCTGCACCAGGCGGCTCGATCGTGCTCGGGTGCCGGTTCGCTCCCCTCGGTCACGCCTCCGGCTCCGACTGGCGGAGCGCGCCCGCGTGGAGGGCGATCCCGCGGCCAGGCCCCGGGCCAGGCTGTCGTGCAGCTCGCGGGCCATCGCGCGAGTTGCGCTCGGTCGGCGCTGTCGGCGGCGAAGCGGGCCTCCATCCTTCGCTACGCGCAGCCGGTGGAACCGGTCCATCCCGCTCAGAGCGTGCGCCGCCGAGCACTTTTTGGAGAGCTCCCGGAACGCGCGCGTCTGATGGAAAGCGCGGCTGCAGCTCGAACGCGAACGAAGCGCCCTCCTCGTTCCAGACGCCATCGTTGTTCGCGGCGGCGGCCCGGAAGCGGTGCCGGCCGGGCGGAAGGTTCGTGCAGTAGGCCGTGCGGCGGTCGTGGCTTGGCGGTCCAGGCGCGGATCGAGCCCCTCCGGGATGTACCGAGGCGCACCTTCTCCGGCGAGACGAAGCTCAGCGCCGTGTGTGCGGAGCTCGAACTTCCTTGCGGCCCGGCCCCACCCAGGCGCCCGGCTCCCAGCGGGACCGGATCGTCGTCGCTCAGCACGCGCTCGATGAAACGACCGGGGGCGCATGAAGCACGGTTCGGCTGGAAACGCCGGCGCGGATCGATGACCGCCACCCTTGGTCGTGGCGAACCACAGGCGGCCGTCGGCCGTCTTTGCGCGGTGGGCTGATGTAGGATGCGCTGTAGTCGGCGCTCTCCATCCCGTCCTCCACGCCGTAGACGGTGAACGGGACCGGGGACGCTCGTCCCGCCGCGTAGGCGTCGAGTCCTCCTTGCCGGACGCGCACGATCCCGCGCCGTCCGTTCATCCAGAGAGAATCCCGGCGTCGTCCTCGAGCACCTGCGAGACCGACGCCGCCGCCAGGCCGCCCGGCCCGGCGAAGCTCACGAAACGCCCGTCTCGAAACCGGCAGAGGCCGGCGGTGGTCGCGATCCAGAGCGTCCCCTGGCCGTCCTCGCATGGCCAGCCGGAGTGAATTGGTGTCGTCGGGCCGGCCGTCCCTTTCCAGGTGTAGCGCGTGTAGCGGCCGGCCCTCGAAACGGCCCCAGGCCTCCACCGTGCCGAAGAACCACAGCGCGCTCCTTGCGGTCGCGCAGCACCGAAGCGGTACTGGCCCTGGTCGGTGGCGGCGCTCGTACGGCGTGAGCCGCCCGGATTCGAACCGCATCAGCGCCGATCGCCCGCGCCCACCAGCAAGCGGCCCTGCTCGTCCTCACCGAGGAGCGAGACGAAACGGCGCCTCGCCTGAGGTGTCGGTGCGGTAGGTGGTCATCTTCCCGCGGCGATGCGGCTGACGTACCCGTCGCCGCCCGCCCATACCGCCCCGTCGCGCGCTTCGAAGAGAGGCCCGATGTAGTCGCTCGCCCAGGCCGTCGGGCGGACGGTGAAGACGCGCGACGCGGCCGTCCTGATCCGGTCGAGGCCGCCGCCGTCGGTCCTGACCCAGATGCTGTCGTCCCGGCTCCGCAGGGACGGAGTTGACCGCGTCGTGGGACAGGCCGTCGCGGGTCGTGAGCTGGTGAAGGGGACGTCCTTGATCCGGTTCAGACCCCTCTGCGTGCCCACCCAGAGGCTCCCCCTCGCGGTCTTCGTGAGGCACGTCACGTGATCGTTGGAGAGGCCGTCGCGGCTCGTCAACGGCGCCGAACCGGTCGCCGCTCATGCGGAGCAGCCCTGGCCGAGCGTGCCCACCACAGGTTGCCGTCCCGGTCCTCCCACATCGCGCGGCCGCGTCGGCGGAAACCCGTTGCGGCGGGTGAAGCTGGTCAGGGCTCCGTCCTTGATGCGGCTCAGCCCGCCGCGCGTGCCCACCCAGACCGTGCCCGCGCGGTCCTCGAAGATGAAGTGCACGAAGCCGTGGAGCAGGGGCGTCGCCGGCGGCGTAACGGGGAAGGCGTCCGTCCTCGAGCACCGCCAGCCCCTCGGTGGTGCCGAACCAGAGACGGCCCTCCGGTCCTCATGGACGGCGGTGACGGTGTGCCCGGGCGAGACGGGCTCCTGGTTCGCGACCCGCCGTCCTCCTTACCCGACTCCGGCGATGTCTCTCCCGCTCGTGCCGACCCACGGGCTGCCGTCGGCGCTCCCGTGCAGCGAGCGCACGTACTTCAGCGAGCGGTCTCCGGTCTCGGGAGGCCGGCTCGAAGGGGCGGATGATCCCGCCCTCGGAGACGGGCATTCCCTCCCGACGCCGCTCCGATCCGCTGGCAGCAGCCGTCGCGGCCGGGGCAGAGGGCGAGGATGCGCGCGTCCCGAAGGCCCGGCGTGTTGCCGCGGTCGAAGACCGTAGCGGACGCCGTCGAAACGGACGAGCCCGCCCAGGCTTCCGATCCACAGAGATACCGCGTCGCGCGTCTGCGCGATGGCCTGACGAACTCCCTGGGGCAGGCCGTCCCGGGTCAGCCAGACGTCGTGCCCGTAACGGCTCGGCGGCGGCGCCGGATCGAGGAGCGAGGCAGAGCGGCGCGGAGCCCGAGCGCCAGACGGCGAAATCCAGCCCGAGGGAAGAGGCACGCCATGCGCCATACCGATTCACCGCGGCGGGGCGCGGACGGGCCCGCCCGCCGCGCGATAAACCCTGGGCCGAGGGATACGAATCCGGGCAGATCGCGGTGGCGCACGGGCAGCCAATCCGGGTCCTGATCGTCGACGACCACCCGCTCGTGCGGCAGGAGTGGCCGCTTCGCCGTCGCGTACCCGCAAGGCTGACGGCGACCGTCGTGGGCGAGGCGGGGGACGGACGGCAGTGCCGTCGAGCTCTACCGGAAGCCCAGCCCGACATGCTCGTCCTCGTAGTGGACCTCGGGCTTCCCCTCGCTCGACGGGACCTGGGGTCATGCAAGCGATCCGCTTTCCAGAGTTCTCCGCCAGCCGCTTCATCGCGGCTGACCGTGTACCGGGGAGACGAGGACATCCGTCAGGCGCTTCGCGGCGGGCGCCCAGAAAGGGCTACCTCCTCAAGAGCGCGCCGCAGCGAGCCACAGCTCGTGGCGGCGGCGATCCGGGCGGTGTCCGCCAAGGCCTCGCGCCGCATCCCGCCCGAGGTGGCCGGCCGGCTCTCCGACCGGGGACCGGGGCGGGGCTGACGGCCCGCGAGATCGATGCTGGAAGCTCACGTGGCGAAGGGCGCGAACCAACGCGGAGATCGCGCAGCACGAGCTGCTACATCACGAGCGTGGCACCGCGAAGAGTGGTTCGTGAGCAACATCCTCTCCAGCTCGGCGTGGGACGACCGCACCGAGGCGGTGACGACGGCCCTCGAGCGCTGGGGGATCCTCCACGGTTGGCGGACGGCTCAGGGCTTCAGCATCACCTTCACGACCAGCTTCTGGCCGTGTGCTGCGCGGGCCCAAATCGAAGTGCGCCTCTCCTGGACTTTCCGCCAGCGGGAACCGGTGCGTCACGAGGGGCGCGACGTCAGAGCCGCCCCGGCCCTCGATGAGCCGCGGCGCCTGCTCTGAAGCCGGCGGTGGTGTAGGCTGAAATACGATGGATGTGAGGTCCTTCAGGCAGAAGAGAGGTCCGCCTCGATCTCGGGTGCGCCGGCCGCCCTCGGCGATCCCGTACCTGGGACGACGGTGCTCGCCGCGGCGCGCGAGGTCGAGCGCGAGCGGTGAAAGCGCGCTCCTCGCTGCCCGCCGCCTGAGGAACGACGCTCGGCGCCCGCGCCCCCGCTGTCATTTTCCGGACGCGCGTCGCGGATCGTCGCGCACGGTGAGGGAAATCGGTGGCGCCCTTATGCGCCGGGCGAGGGTCTCGTTGGCGCGGTCGACGCCGATGACCACGACGTGCACGCGCCGGCCGGGAGAGGGCCGCCCAGCCGACGGCGAGGGAGGCCGAGCAGCAATACGTAAG
>ERZ1370068.6104-contig-5104_pt1 | contig 28413 bp, 29 predicted proteins | sample MGYA00561227_ERZ1370068 | MGnify/ENA primary metagenome ERZ1370068 (study PRJEB38410, sample SAMEA6850437) | metagenome | study: Metagenomic assessment of the ecological functions of the soil: analysis of the soil microbiota associated with the...
ATCGCGCTGGGATACGGGAGGAAGGCGATGCAGAAGAGCACGAGCAGATTGAGCAGGAGTGACGCACGCGGCCGTAGCGGCGCACGACCCGGAACAACCGATGGTGTGCCAACCAGAAGAGCGCGATCACCCAGAAGCCGATGAGGTAGGCGATGGACTTCCCGGCGTCTTGATGCTCCAGGAAGGAGCGGATCGTCCGTGCCGCCCTGGGCCTCGGGATGGCGGAAAGCACGAGGAGCGTCATCGCGATCGCGTCGACCGCGGCGGCGGCGAAGATCAGCCGGTCGAGCGCATCCGTGCTCTCGACACCGGACCGGTCCTTCCGAACCCCGGAGGTCCGTCTCGCCCGCGGCACCACGGCCAGCGTCCACCGTGCCGAAGCTACACCCGCCCCTTCGGCGCGATCGTCACGCTGCGCGGGCTGGTTGGATACGCCTCGTGGCTGGTACCCGTATCCGTGCGATCCCAACGCGCCGGGACCCTGATCGCTGGATCATGGCTCAGGGATCGACGTCGAGCTTCCTGATCAGTCACCTCAAGTGTGAACTGATACGGACCTCCACGGGACTGCCGGGGATCCCCGGACAGCCGGGTGGTGACCACGTGCCGATCGCCGTCTCGCTCGGCGCGGAGGACGTCTGCGGGTCGTGCCGGTCGGCCGACCGCGTTGGCAGGTCGCGCCACGCCCGGATCTCCTCGGGGCCGCGATGGACGCTTTCCTTCATCGATCCACCTCAGCGTCATCGGTGAAGCGCCTGATCGGGGAGACGTCGCTGTCGTCGTCCGCGATGGCACGTGCAGTAAGCATCGATCACCCTGTGGCGGAGCGACGTCCGTCATCGCTGATCTCCTCCTTCCCGCGCCGGGGCGGCGCAGCTCTCCGTCGCCGGTCGGTCGCGACGCGCTACCGTCCCTGACGATCGCCGTCGGTCCGCTCCGGAATCCGATCCTGCGGTGGGTCCCGTCGCAGGAGCGGTCAACGACCTCCAGATCCTCCGCATCTGCACAGGGCGAGGCGGCGTGTCGTCCCGGATCAGGTGGCCGCGCTCGCGTCCTCGATCCGGGATCTTCCCGCGCGAACGAACAGCGGGCCGTTGGGGCGGAGCTGGATCGTCAGATCAGGAGGTCCGGCTCCTGGTCACCGCCGTCCACCGCGCCGGAAGTGGAGGCGCCGGTCGGACAACGCATCACGACATCGGCGTCTGGTCGGCCGATGCCGCGTCCACCTGGATCCACCGGGTGGCGCCATGGGTCGAAGACCGCCGGGAGACCATCCAGCGCAGATCGCTGGCGATGGATGCAGTACGTGGGCTCCCAGGTGACGACGATCTGGTCGTTGGCGTACCTTCTTGATCCCGGTCGCCATGCGAGGCTTCGTCGCGGGATGAAGAGGTCGTCCGAGGAGCTCACGCTCTCGCCCTCGGCTCGGTGGGCGAGCGCGTCGTCCGAGCCTCCGGCGCGTCGTCCTCGTGCTCCTGAGGCCTTTCCCTGCCGCAGACCATCACGTCGCTGCCATCGATGCGTCTCCCGCTCGAGCAGCAGGTCATGACGCGGTCCAACGCCTCCGCGATGACCCGAAGCAACGCGGTCGCCCGGTCATCGGCTTCTTTGAGAGACGCTCGACCGCTCCTGGTCGATGCACCCGCTGCGTGGCCTCCGCGCACTGGCGGCTGCGGATCTCCTGTTGGCCGAGTGTAGGCGGGACCGTCCGCCCGCGAAGCCGACCGGCATCCGGAGCTTGGGGCTCATCCCGAACCCATGACCATCCTCGTGGCAGCTGCGAGCTCCGGCCAGATCGTTGGAGGCTCCGGTCGAGACTCCCCGATCTACGAGGTTCTCGGCCGCGCCCACTCCATCCGGATCGCGAGGGAATCCGCGGGTAGCTCTCTGGATAGAGGTGTCGCTCGTCCACGGGAAGCTGCTGCGGTCGCCCAGAGCCTGTCCGGCGGGGGAGGATCGTGAGCCTTCGACACCGGATCCGCGTGCTTACGGAGAGGACCGCCACGAGGGCGTGGCCGGCTCCCGTGCACCGCCACGACTCCGTTTCCTCCTCTCGGGAGCAGGGCGTTCCGAGGCATCCCGGCGCCCGAGGAGGATCCGGTCCTGGCCTCGTCGAAGTCAGCTGCCGTGACCGTGCGTACGATGCGCGCGGACCGCAACGATCGCGGCCTCGTTCGGCAGGTTCGCCATGCGTCGCCCGAGAACCCGGCGTGCCACGGGCGACCACGAGCAGATCACGTCGGGGCCAGAGCTTCTTCCCCTTGGCGTGGACGGCCAGGATCGCCGCTCGCTCCCTTCAGGTTGGGAGCGGGATCTCACCACCCCAGTCAGAACCAGCGGGCCGGGACGCTCTTCCGGGTCGAGGTCTCGAGGCCGGTTCGTCGCGGCGATCACCACCACGCCGACCGAGGCGTCGAACCCGTCCATCTCCGCAGAGCAGCTGATTGAGCGTCTGTTCCCGTTCGCGTCGTTGGACACTGAGCGTGCCGCCTGCGCGCGCCGATCGCGTCGATCTCATCGATGGGTCACGGCGGCGAGCGCTTCCGCTTCGGTACTTCCGCGAAGAGGTGCGCGCACCGCGCGAGGCCCCACTCCCCGACGAAGGTTTCGATGAAGGAGGAGCTGGCAGGTGACAGGAGCGCGAACACCCGCCTCGCCGGGCTGACGGCCCGCGCCATCAGAGGCCTTTCCTGTACCCTGGCAGGCTGGTCCATCCAGCACGCCCTTTTTCGGTCCGACCGGCGCCCGCCTTCGTGCGTAGCGGTCTCGGGTCGCTTGCGGAAGTCCACGACCTCGGCGACCTCTGCTTCGCGCCCTCGTAGCCGGCCGTCGGCAGGGCCAGGTGCCGCGGGCTGCCTCACGCGTCGTAGAGCTTGGCCTCGCGAGCCGGTCAACGAGCCGAGCCCGCCGGCCAGCTGCCGCCCGGCGCGCCTGCCGAAGGGGGTACGAAGAGCCCCGACGCGCCAACAGGGTGGTAACAGGCTCAGGGATCACCGACCGGACCGTGGCGGAGGCGGGTCCCCGGCTCCCGTCATCGGACATCACGCGCGCCCAGAGAGAGCGGGGCGACCGTGGCGTCCTGCAAGGCGATCGGGATCCGGTGAGCGGTACTCCGGTTCCGTCCCTTCAGCTGGCCGGAGACCCCACCGTTGGCATCGACCGTCGCCGTCTGGACCGTGTCCGCTCTGGACGTCGTCGAGGAATTGCGAGTACGGTGAGGGCAAGCCGGCTCGGTCCCCACATGGCGGACGCAGCAGCAGCGACGACGGTGAGAGCGGTCCCGGTGGAAAGATCATCAGCCAGTTCCGCCAGGATATGGCGGCGGCGAGTGAAAGCGCGGGACCTGGGTGGTTCGACGCCTCGTGTCCGGGGTCCGGTCGCCACGGGCCGGACTCGGTCGGTGCTGCACTGCTGCCCTCACCCCCGTCCACGCGTGCTGAACCGGTCTCGAGATGGCCACCGGAACTGATGCCCCAGGCTGGGCCGGTCGCCCGCTCGTGTCCTCACGGAGACGATGTGCGGCCCCGGAGCACCGGAGCGGTCGGGATGGCAAGATGCACCGCAGTGGGACCGATCTGTAGGGGAGCGGCCGACCGGTACGAACCGTTACGTGGGACGGTGGAGCCGGTTGATCGCGCAGGGACTTCGCCGGATGAGAAACTCGGGATCGTTCCGGAAGCCAGGTGGCTCGTGCGACGTCGCGGTGCGGGACCGGCGCGCTCGTCGGCGATCATCCGCACCGCCGCTTTACGCGGCGGCGCGCGGGGGTCGATCCGGCTGGGGGCTCGGTCGCAGCGGCCGATCACCTTCGCTGCTCGGGGGACCCATTTCGGCCGCCTGGCGGTCGGGGACGCAGCCGAGGCTGCTCGTTCCCCGACGACAGACAGCTTCGACGCGTGGTCGTCTCGGGCCTCGTTCTCACCTTCGTTCCGGGACTCAGCGCGCCTCGCGGAAAGACGGGCCGCGTCACGCGGGCGGGTGGCACCGTGGGCGCGCAAAACGCCTGGGGCGACGCCCATGCCGCCGGATGCATTTGACGATCCGGCTGTTCTGGCGACGCGGCTGCCAGCGAACTCGGCCCGGCCGCGCGGGAAATCTCGATGAGGGCGTGCGCTTCGCGTGACCTGGCGAACCCGAGGGGCCGATCGTTCGTTCGAGAGACGCAGGGCCTCAGGAGCGTGGAACGCGCGATCGACGTCGCGACGGCTCTTCGTCGACTCCGACGACTACTGGCTGCCGTTCCTTCGGCGGCCAGGGGCGCGGCACCACGCGTACTGCGTCGCGCGCTCGACGACGACCGACGGAGGGCCCTTCTGGGAGGCGCTCCGGGAGCTGCTGCCCACGAGAACCCGACGGGAGCGCATCCGCCACTTGCCGCGCGGGCATGGAGAGCGCCCGGCGGGCTCGGTCACCTTCACGCAGTAACTGCACGCGGGAGGAGTACCGCCAGGGCAGCCGGGCAGGGGCATGGCGTTGGCGCGTGAGTCGATGCCGCACGCGGCCTGCGTGCGTCCGAGGTCGCGTGACACGCGTCGCACGCGGCGAGGTCAACTGGCTGCCACCCTGCATACCGCGGACGTGATGGCCGGATCGTTCGCGCGAACGTCCTCACGCGATTCAACGCGCTCCTGGGCGCGCATGCTCGTGCGATCGTCCTGATCGTCGGCCCGCTGCCAGGACGCCGCTGTTCGGGTTCGTCCTGGTCGCGAACGCCGCGATCGGGATCGTGCAAGAGGTGCGCGCGAAGCGAACGCTGAAGCGCGCCTCACGGTGCTCACGGCCCCGAAAGCGCACGTGATCCGCGACGGCGAGGTGCGCGTGATCCCGGTCGAGCAGGTCGTCGCTGACGAGGTGCTCGAGATCTCGCTCGGTGGACAGGTCGTGGTCGACGGAGAGGTCCTCGCGGCCGAAGGCCTCGAGATCGACGAGTCGCTGCTCACGGGGGAGTCGCGATCCGGTGCAGAAGGCGCCGGGCGATCCCGTGCGGTCCGGCTCGTTCGCGGTCGCCGGGATCGGGACGGTATCGAGCTACCGCGATCGGATCGGATGCGTATGCGGTGAAGCTCGCCGAGGAGGCGAGACGCTTCACGCTCACCCGGCTCCGAGCTCCGCGCCGGGATCGACCGCATCCTCGTGTGGGTGACCTGGGCGATCGTGCCCACGGGCGCGCTCCTGTTCATCAGCCAGCTCCGGAGCTCCCACGGCTGGCGCCAGGCGATCTCCGGCGCGGTTGCGGGAACGGTGGCGATGGTGCCCGAGGGACTCATCCTCCTGCATGACCATCGCGTTCGCGGCGGCGGTCGTTCGGCTCCGGCGCAGCGGCGGGTCCTCGTCCAGGAGCTGCCGGCGGTGGAGGGGCTCGCGCGCGTCGACGTCCTCTGCATCGACAAGACCGGGACGCTCACCGGAAGGGAAGCTCGTGGTGACGTCGGTCTCACCGGTCGACGGGCTCGGCCCGGTCGAGGACGCGCTCGCCGCGATCGCCGCGGTCGACGAGCATCCGAACGCGACGCTGCGCGCGTCATCGCCGAACGGTTCCCCGACGGCTCCCGGAGGATTGAGCCTCACGGGATCGGTCCCGTTCTCGTCGGCGAGGAAGTGGAGCGCCGCGGCGTTCGGCGGCCGGGGGTCGTGGGTTCGTCGGTGGGGCCGACGTCCTGCTGGGTTCCGCGTCGCCATCCGGATGGGCTCCGAGCCCAGGTGCGTCGAGGGAGGCGGAGGGGGGAACCGCGTCGTGATGCTCGCTCGGGCCGAGCGGATGGGCTCGACGGAGAGCGACTCCTCGTCGGGACTCCAGCCCGCGGCGGTCCTCGTGCTGGGCGATGTGCTCCAGGTCCGCGCGTCGCCGAGACCCTGGCGTACTTCGAGGAGCAAGGGCGTCGCCGGTGAAGGTGCATCTCCGGCGACGATCCGAGAACCGTGGGCGCGATCGCGCGGCCGGCTCGGCCTTCGGGGAGCCGACCGCCCGGTCGATGCGCGGAACCTGTCCGACGATGTCGCCGCGCTGGGCGCGGCGGTCGAGGACTCGTCGCGTCATCGGCCGCGTGTCGCCGAACCCAGAAGCGGGCGATGGTCCTCGCGCTCGAGGACCGCGGCCATACCGTCGCGATGATCGGCGACGGGGTGAACGACGCCCTCGCGCTGAAGGAAGCCGACATCGGCGTGGCGATGGGCTCCGGGAGCGACGCGTCCCGCGCCGTCGCGCAGGTCGTCCTGCTCGGATTCGGACTTCGGCGCCATGCCGCAGGTGGTCGCCGAGGGGCGGCGCGTCCTCGGCAACATCGAGCGCACATCGGGGCTTGTACCTCACGAAGACCGTCTACGCGATGCTGCTTGTCGCTCGCGGTCGGCGTCGGCGGGGTTCACGTTCCCGTTCCTGCCACGGCACCTGACGCTGGTCGGCGCGGTGACGATCGGGATCCCGTCGTTCTTCCCTCGCGCTGGCTCCGAACACGGATCGGTTCCGCCCCGGGTTCGTTGCGCGGGTGGCGCGGTTCGCGATCCCGGCGGGCTGCGCTCGCGGCGATCGCGACGCTCCTCGCCTACGCGCTCGCGCTCCGTGCGCCCGGCGTGACGCTCGGCGAGGCCCGCACGACCGCCGTCATGGTGCTTCACCTGGATCGGCTTGCTCGTCCTGTCGATCGTCGCGGCGCCGCTCACCCGCGGCGTCTCGCGTCGATCTGGTCGATGGCGGGGCTCTTCCTGATCGTGCTCTTTGCTCCCTCGCGACGCAACGGTTCTTCGCGCTCGATCCACCGGACGATCTGGTGTGGCTGGCCGCGCTCGGGATCGCGCGCGATCGTGTGGTCGTTCGCGCGGCCTCTTCGTTCCGGGCGACCGACCGACCGGACAGCGGACCGCTTAACCGGCCGCCACGATCGCTAGGGATCTCGTCCGCGTACCGCTCGAGCTTGGCGGGTCCGACGCCCGAGACCGCAGGCGAGGTCGGCCCAGTCCTGCACTTGCGCTCGGCGATCTCGGCCAGCGTCCGGTCGTGGAACACGACGTAGGCCGGCACGCCGTCCGCCTGTGCCGCGCTTGCGGCGCCATTCCTTCAGTCGATCGAACAGCGCGCCCCACGTCGCACGGCGACGGGCGTCCTCGGAGCGCGATGACCGCAGCGGCGGCCCCGAGGGCGACAGCTCCAGCTCGTCGAGGAACGGGCTCGGCCGCGAGCGACCGTCCACCGGCCACGGCCAGGAAGAGATACCGGCGCGCCCGCGTGATCCCGACGTGAGAGGAGCCGCCGTTCCTCGTGCGGGTCGGCCTTCGTTCGTCCCGACCGGAACGGGAGCTCGCCGTCGATCAACCGTGGAAGGAACACGGCCTCGAACTCCAACCCCTTCGCGCGATGGTAGCGTGAGGAGGTTCACGCCACGGCCGCTGTGCTCGGTGGAGAACGCGGTGGGCGAGTCTCGGCGAGGAACGCCGGGTGGTCTCGCCCCGGGGTGGCGCGCTCGAACTCCGATGCCAGGAACGCATCCGCGCGAGGTCGGCCTGGCGGGTGACCTCTTCGGCGGCGTCGGGCGACGCCTCGGGGTCGTAGCCGAGCTGGTCGGTGATGACCGCGACGATCTCGGCCGACGGAGCCGTCCGTGCCCGACCGTTTCAGCCGCTGCAGGACCCCGCGGGGCCCGGCCGCCGCAGGAACGCTCCGTCACGCACCTGATAGCGGGATGCCGGCGGCGGCGAAGGCCTCCTCGAACGGCTCGGACCGCGCGTTGATCCGATAGAGCACCGCGATCTCCTCGAAGCGCACGGCCTCCTCGTTCCCGAGACGACGCACCGCCTCGACGACCGCAGCGACCTCGGCGTTCTCGTTCGGCCCGGCACGCGCGACCGGTGGAGGTCCGGAGGACATGTTCGATCGAAGCGTCTTCCGCAACCCTCCGAGCTGCGAGTCGAGAGCCGGTTCGCGAGGTCGAGGACCTCCGGCGTGGAGCGGTAGTTCTCCTCGAGCCGGACGACGGTCGCGTGCGGGAACCGCCGCGTGAAGCTCAGCAGGTGCTCGGGAGACGCGCCGGTGAATCGCGTAGATCGTCTGGTAGTCGTCGCCCACCACGCAGAGGTCGTCCCGCGGAGCCGAGCCATCGCTCGAGCAGGCCTGCCTGCAGCGGGTTCACGTCCTGGAACTCGTCGACGGTGAACGCGGAGAACCGTGACCGGACGGTTTCGGCAGCATCAGGGTGCTCGTCGAGGAGCTGCAGCGCGAGTCCCGAGCATGTCCTCGAAGTCGAGTCTGCCCGTCGCGCGTTTGCGCCGCTCGTACCCCTCGTAGACGCGAGCTCATCAGCTCCGCCGGATCGGCGGGTCGTGGTCGCCGAGCTCGGCGAGGTACCGAGCCGGCGTGATCATCCGGTTCTTGGCCCATTCGATCTCGTCCGCGAGCTCGCGTCGGGGAAGGAACTTGTGCGGCGGCGGCAAGGCGTTCGCGAGCGAGGCGATCAATGGGGCCTTCGTGGTCCAGCACCTCGGGAGCGGCTCACCGGTATGCGAGGACCAGAGACGCGAGAGCTGCGAGAGCGCCGCCGAGTGGAACGTGCGAGCCTCGACCCCCGCGACGCCGAGCGGTCTGCAAGCGCCGCCTGCAGCTCACCGGCGGCCTTGTCGGTGAACGTGACCGCGAGGATCTGCGACGCGTCGAACGCGCCGCTCCGCACCTGGCACGCGATGCGGTGCGTGATGGTGGTGGTCTTCCCGTCCCGGCGCCGGCCACGATGGCGACGGGCCCACGGAGCGCAAGGGCGGCTTCCCGCTGGCGAATCGTTCAGACCGGCGAGAACGGCCTCGAGGTTGCGCACCTCGCGGACCCTAGCACCGGATCGTCAGGGGGCCGGCGGGATGTTCTGGTTCAGCCGGAACAGGTTCTCCGGGTCGAACCGCCGCTTCAACCGTGCGAGGCGTTCATACTTCGCGTCGCCGTAGGCGGCCCGGATGCGCGCGTCGCCCTCCTCGCCGAGGAAGTTGACGTAGACGCCTCCGGTCGAGAAGGGAGCGAGCGCCGCGGCGAACTCCCGGTTCATCGTCTCGTGCATGGTCGTCAGCGGACGGGTCGGTCCACATCGAGTTGACGTTGTACGCGTAGGTGGCGCGCCGGTTGCCGAACGCCGTGTCGTCCTCGCCGACGCGAGCGACCGCTCCGCCCATGTGGTGAAGATGGAGCTGCGAGAACGGTGACGGCATCGAGGCGCCATGCTCCAGCACGGCATTCGATCAGCCCGTCGGTCAGGTCGGGGACGTATCCCGACCGGGTGTAGCTGCGGATGCCCGGCGGCGCGCCCTCGTCGAGCATGCCCTGCAAGGCCACGTGACGGCATCGGACCGAATACGTCGAAGGCCGGTCGCAGCTCACGCAGCGGTCCCAGCGCAGCCTCCCGGCTTCCGAGGTGCCGCACCAACATCCGGCGAGGCCGACGATCTTCCTGTCCGACGAGATCCGATGGAACGAACGGCGCCGGGGCGCGGCGATCACGGCCGCGATCGTCGTGAATTCGTCGCTCACGTCAGCGGCCCACGTCCGGTACCGCTGGAGCACCTCGCGGCCGCGCTCGATGCGGGAACCCCATCAGCCCGCCGACGACCGGGCCGAGCGGATGCAATCGGAACTCGAAACTCGTCACGACGCCGAAGTTCCCGCCGCCGCCGCGCAATCCCCAGATGAGCTCCGGTTCTTCGGAGCTGCTGGTTCGGACGATATCCCCTGACGCGGTCACCACTTCGGCCCCGGTGAGGTTGTCGGCCGCCAGCCCGTACCTCCGCATCAGCCAGCCGATCCCACCGCCCAGCGTGAGGCCTGCGACCCTGGTATGCGAGATCAGGCCTCCGGTGCTCGCCAGCCCGTGCGCCTGGGTCGCCGGCGTCGAAGTCGGCCCACGTCGCACCCGACCGCACGCGTGCCGTCCGCCCCGGAGCGTCCACCACGACGTCGCGCATCGGCGAGAGGTCGAGCATGATCCCGTCGATCGCACGAGCTCAGGCCGGCCAGGCTGTGACCCCCGCTTCGCACCGCCAACGGGAGGCCACTCTCGCGAGCGAACCGGACGACCCGAGACGACGTCTTGGGTCGTGCGACAACGCGCGACGACGGCGGGTCGCTTGTCGAACCACCCGTTCCAGAGGGCGCGCGCCTCGTCGTACCCGTCGTCGCCGGGTGTCAGGCGCGATACCCGCGAACCCCGCCTTGAATGACTCCACCGCTTCGTCATCCACCGCGACCATCGGTACCTCCTCCGAGAGGTGAACGCACGCATCATCGGGCGGCATCCACGGCCACGCTGTGCGTCGCTGCGTCACACCTCGAACTCGATCCGCCGATTCCGGCGGATCAGCATCGGCGACCCGTTCGAGATCTCGGCGCGGAGCCGCTCGAGGTCGGGGAGCACGTACGCTCCGGCCTCGATCCGGATCACTCCGTCACCCGCCAGCGAACCGAGTGCACGATTCACGTTCTCGCGCGTGACCCCGACCATCGCCGCCAGGGTCGACTGAGAGATCTTCGGGGTCACGCCCGCACCGTCGTCGCGGGGCGAGTTGCTATCGGCCAGTTCAACCAGCCGGAAGAGCAGGCGTTCCTGCAGCGTTCGACGGGACAACGTCGCGATCAGCAGGGTCTGGTTGCGAGCGACGGACGCGAGCCCTTCCAGTGCTCGGGTGACCACCCGCGGATGCCGTTGGAGGAACGGCTCGAGCGAGTCGCGTCCCAAGACGAGGAGCGTGGTCGGCTCGACGGCGACGACCGCCATCACGCGGTTCCTCTCCGTCGCGAAGAACCCCGGCTCGCCGATCAACATCCCCGGGCCGTAGAACGTGTGAACGAGCTCGTCACCCTCCTCCGTGACGATCGAGTCCTTCAGCTGGCCGGCGGCAACGAGGTAGATCTCGTCGGCCGGGTCGCCCACGTGATGGACGTACTCGCCTCGCGCCGCGTGACGGGTCGTCGCGGAACGGGCGAGCGGTTCCAGCTCGGCGGGCGAGAGGCCCTGGAAGAGGTAGGTACCCAGGAGCAGCGAGATGCGGTCCAGGTCGGAAGAACCCACCCTGAACAGTATGGGGACCGACAGGACGTACGGGTCCGGGCGCCTATCCGAAGCCGCTCAGGACGGCTCTTCTCGTTGATCCCGGACCGGACCTGCCTAGCTGGAGCGCAGGCGCCGGCTGGTACGTCTCCGGAAGCGGTTGTCCTGTTGCCGGTGATTCGATCTCCACGATCTCGCCTCGCATCGGCGCGCGAGGAGGCCCGAGCAACTCCCTTGGTCTTCTTTCGGACGCGCGAGATGGTCGAGCGACGCGACCAGATCCTCGACGAGCGCGTCGAACTCTCCGGCCGTGACACCCATCCCCGCGTGCGTCTTCTTTCGGCGTCGCGGCCCGGAATACGTCGCGGGTCCGCCGGCCGCCTGCGTCACTTGATCGACTTGAGCATCCTCCTCAGACGAGGGAGCTATCCGTGCGCTGAACTCCTGATCGATCCGATCGTCCGCAGCGCATCGGGCGACGAAGTCGCTCCTCCACGACCGCCGAGATGGCCTCGCCTTCGCCGAGGCGTCTCGTACAGCGAAGATGCCACGAGCCCCACCCCTCCCTCATCAACCCCGACTCCCCGGTCCCGCCGGCCGCATCGGGAGCGGTCCGGTGCTTATAGCTCAGATGGCGTAATCCGCCGTGCAACAGGGGTCGTCCGGCGTGGTCCGCCCAGACGGTCTCGAGCCGCACCAGCGGATGACCCGGAGCGCACGTCTCGACGCGGAACTGCACGATCGCTTCGGGCCCGTCGATCGAGACATCCTCGACCTCGGCCTCTGGTCACGACCTGGGCAACCCGGGCCAGATTGGCGCGGGCTTTCCTGACGTCTTCGCCGAAGATGTATCCCACAGCTTCATCGACGTCGCCGGACGCTACTGCCTGGATGTGCGCATCTGCCGCTCGCCGGACCGCCCGCTCATCCATCGACCGGAGAGGCTCGCACAGACCCGTGCTGGGCTTCAACCCCCGTCCGTACAACCTTCGGAGCGATGCCCATCGCGGACAACCGCGGGCATGGCGGCCTCCCGACACTCTCAGGGGACGATCTTGAGCTCGAACAGGCGGCCGTCGTTCTCCCCGGGGTTGACGTTGTTGTCGACACCGCTGTCCGTGAGATAGAGCCGGCTCTTCGATCCGTCGGTGCCGGGCGCGAACGCGATCCCCGACGCTGCCTTGACCCCTGACGCCCGTCAGATCGATCTTGCGGATCGAGCGCACCCTTCATCGTGGTCTCGAGGATGAAGCGCTGCCTGCTGCTCACGATCAAGAGGTGATGGGTGAATCTGGTAGCAACGACGTCCTCCGCGGTCGTGAATCCGTAGCGATGGACCTCGAAGCTCCGGATGACATCATCGCGCGTGCCGACCTGCGGTCCTTCCCTCGTCGGATCTTGCAGATCCGCCGGGTGGTGGAGTCGGACACGATCAGCATCTTCTTCTGGGGCAGCCACGTCAGCCCCTCGGGGTCGAAGGAGCCGAACCGGCGCGTGTGAAGGACCGTCACCGCGACATCGTCGCGGGTGCCGAAGAGGCCGTCCTTGCCCGCCTTGTCTTTGAACACGCGATCGCGGTCGTCGTCGGTGACGTACAGCGACCGATGCCGGTTGTCCATCGCGAGGTCCTCAGGTTCCACGGTGAACCTTCTTGAGCGTCCGGGAGGAGACGAGATTGCCCTTCGCGCTTCACGACGAACAGGTTCCGGCCCTTCCAGAGGCCCGGCATCTCATCCACTTCGGAATCAGAGATGAGGAGCCGCTGGGTCCGGGGATCGTAGGTGATGCCCATCGGATCGGGACTGGGAGTGGCTCCACACCGAGGTGAGGGTGACTCGTGACGATCGCCCCTGAGCGCGTGCGCAGGGGAGCGCTGAGCAGCGCGGCAGCGACGGGAAGACATAGGGACGAGCGGAACAAGGCGCTTCTTGATGGGCTTCATCTGCTCTTCCTCCGAGGAGACAGGCTGGTGGGGGGATCCCCACGGGCGTCGACCAAACTCCGGCCCAACCCTATCGTCCCGATACGGACAACGGCCCGTCAGGCGATCCGGTCCGCCCCCATCGAGGAGATCGCGACAACTTCATCATCATCCATGGTGGCCTGCGGTCGGTTACTCTGCCTCCTCGTGGGGGAGCCAGACCTCCAACGTGGTTCCGGCACCGGGAGGCTCCGCAAGGTGCACCACCCTGCGGCCATCTCGGCCCGCTCCCGCATCGCGGCGATGCCGAGGTGACCCGGGGCGCCGACCAGCGCTCCTCAGGTGCGTAGCCGACCCCGTCATCCGAGATCTCCATCCACACCCCACCCTCTCGCTCCTGCAGCTTCACCCGGATGCTCGTCCGCCTGTGCGTGCTTACGCGCGTTGGTGAGCGCCTCCTGAGCGATCCGGTACAAGATGACGCGCGTCTGGGTCGAAGGCTCGGCGACGAGATCGTCCTCGACCGACCAGTCGGACTCGATCTCGGCGTTGTCCAAGTAGCGCGGATCGCCGGGCCCAGTCCCTCCTCGTCGAGGATGGGCGGGCGGAGATCGAAGAGCATGTGGCGCATGCTCCGGATCGTGCCGAGGACCGCGTCTCGCGCGTCGTCCAGATCCGGCAGGATCGGGATTCGCCTTCGCGAGGCAGTTCGAGACGCATCTTGAGAACCACCATCTTCTGCACCGGGTAGTCGTGGATGTCGTTCGCGATCCGGCGGCGCTCGTCCTCGGCGGCTTGGACCACGTGCGCGAGGAGCCGCCGCCGCTGTTCGTCGATCTCTTCCAGACTCTGGATCGTCTCGCGAAGCTCCTCGGTGCGTTCGGCCACCTTCACCTCGAGCTCCAGGTTGTGCGCGCGCAGCTTCCGCTCGAGGCCGCGGATCGTCTCGAGTTGGGCTTCTCGATCCTCCGTCAGCCACGCGCTGTGCAGTGCGAGGGCGGCATGAGCGACGCGAACTGCTCGACCATCGACACCACCCATCGACGCATCCCCGTGGACGTCCCTCCACGCTCCAGGGCCACGGCGCCTAGCGCGCGTGGCCGCCTTCGCGGAACAGCGGCACCACCAGAGGTTCCGAGCCCCCGGAAGGAGGGCGGCCAGTCGCGGATCCGTCGCGGGGTCGATCTCGCGCACCAAGCGAGCGGCCCGATCGGTCCGAGACGCCTTCGATGAGGGGGTCGAGCCCCGCGGGAGGTCGTCGGCGGCCCTGGTCGGTCGCGGCCAGCACACGAGGTCGCCCTCCGGCGAGGCGAGCACGACTCCTCGTTCGAACCGAACGTGTCGCGGAGTTCTTCCAGCAGGATGCCGGGGATCTCTTCGGCCCCTCGGCACGGTCATCGATCCGAGCCACCATGGTCGAGAGGGATGCCAGATCGACCTTCTGGGCGTCTGAGCGCTGCCGCTCGCTCGCGGCGGCGGCGGTGGCGGTGCCGAGCGCAGGAGTCACAACCCCGTTGCCGCGAGCGCCGCCGCGACACCACTGCCGACCTGCGGCGGCGTCGCTGATGCCTCGATGATCCTGGCGTCGATCGATCTCACCACCAGAAGGAAGAGCGTCGTATGCCACAGCGCGATCTTGAGCCCGGTCCGGTACGAGCAGAGCAACGTGACCGCGACCACGTGGACGTAGACGAGGAACAGGAGGGGGCTCACGGCCCCGCCGGTGAACGCGACCACCGCAGCCAGGGTAGATCCCATCGAGCAGCAAGGCGGCTTGCATCGAGGGGAAGAGCGAGCCGGCGGTTTCGACGCAACGCGAAGGGCGGCCAACGACACCGCGAGATAGGCGATGGTCGCCGCGACGATGCGGCTCGACCGGTACGACGGCGACCGCCGGTGCGAGCGCCATCAGGCCGAGGACGATCGAACCGAGGCTCCAGCGGAGCACGCGAGAGGTACACCTGGCGCTCCTCGAGGGAGAGCAGCTCCGAGGGTTCGGGCCTTGCCCGCCCAGACGACGAGCGAGACGCGATCACGAGAACCCCATCATCTCGGTCTGCACGGGCGCGAGCGTGAGCTTCGGGTCCCGCCGGTCGAGGCGGTCCTGGACCATCACGAACCTGACCGCGACGGCGAGCAGGGCGAGGACGACGCCGAGGCTCGGTGCGACCACGTGCGCCGCCGCGCCAGCGAACCCGTCGGCGAAGAGGGGGCCTTCGCCACGGTAGACCGGGATCGACGAGGTGTCGGACGTCGAGCCGTCGAGTGCGGCTGCCGGCCGTCCGTCCGACCGATCGCGGCTGCTGCGGTCCGCGAACGACGTGCGGCCCGGTCCCGCACCGGCCACCCGCGTCGCCGTGGCCGCCGGGCTGGTCGCCGGCGCTGCCAGCCGCCGGTGCCGCCGCCGGTGCCGCCGCCACCGCCGCCGGGCGGGTTCACGGATCCGTGCAGGATGCGATCGACCGTCCCCGGGGTCGTCGACCACGGGCTTGGCGGTGCCGGTGACGGTGTCGACTGTATGGCGTGACGACGGTTCGCTGTCCGGATCCCGCCGTACCCGTCACGACGCACGTCACGTCGAGCGGGTCACAGGCGCTCGGCGAAGGCCAGGGCCGCCAGAGCCAGCGAGAGGACCACCAGCGGACTGCCGCGAGAAGCTGCATCGGGCGGGCCATGTCATCTCCTCCTCCAGAGAGGTGCGCCATGGTGAAACCTCATCCTCTCCTTGGTTTCGGTATGACGGATCGCGGGGCTTGACCCTCGGCGACCAGGTTTGCGGCTTTCCACCAGGTCAGCGACGGTGAGCGGCGCACTCACGATAGGCCCCTGGATCATCTCGACGCCGAGGGCGCGGAGCTCCTCGAGCTGATCCTCCAGGCGACGTCGGCGGCGATCACCCGCGCCCCAACGCCGGCGGCGCACGCCGTCGCGGAGGCGACGATCGCGTGGGTCGAGAAGTTGTCGTGGACCGACCGAGTGAGCGTGTGGTCGAGCCGAGCGAACTCCGGCGAGAGGGACAGGAGCTGGCGAAGGCTCTGGAGCCCGGGTCCGATGTCGCGTGCCGAGACCCGGACGCCTCGTTCGCGGAGCGTCACCAGCACCTCGCCGAGGCTCACGCTGCGGCCGGGGTCAGGTCGTCCGCAGGACGAGCGGGCTGAACCCGAGCACGATGCCGTCGGCGATCGAACGGCTGATCGCCCGGCGGAACCTGCCAGTGCGGACCGTCGCGGGGCTCACCTCGAACTCGATGAACAGCTCGGGCGGGATCTCCTTCAGCGCGCGGGTCGCCACTCGGAAGGCCGCGAGCTCGAAGTCGAGGAGCAGGTCGAGCGCCTCGGCGTCCGCGAGCCGGAGTCGTAGGAGCGATCGGGGAGCGTGGCGACCCGCGCTCGGAGATCGAATCCGATCGTGCGACCGGTTGCCAGGTCGACGATGGGATCGAACTCGGCGGTGATCTCGCCATCCAGGATCGCCCGCGCCAGCCGTGGCAGCTCGCTCCTCGCTCCGCCGAGCGGCGGTGTGATGAGGGTGAGATGCGGCGCGGCGGGCGGCGACCACGGCTCATCGACCGCTCGATGGATCGTGCGAGGATCTTCTCGGTGGATTCGGCCTTGCGAACGTAGGCGCGCGCGCCCGCGCTGATCATCCTGATCACCGTGTTGGAGTCTTCATGGGCGGAGAGGGCGACGACCCTGGTGGGCGGACAGCGCCTCGTGATCTCCCGGACGGCGCGCACGCCGCCTCCGCCGGGCATGCGGACGTCGACCAACATCACGTCGGGTGCTCACGGACCGGCCACGTCGATCGCCCCTCGGCGTCGCTCGCGGCGCCGAGCGAACCGAAGGGTCGGATCGGAACCGATCAACGAGCGGAGGACGTCGACAACGGTCTCCTCGTCGTCGGCGACCGCCACGCGGATCGCGCCGGACCCTTCAGTGCGCTCGGTCGGTCGCACGGTGCTCACGTGTTGCCTCCCTTCATCGGTTCGGAGGATCCAGGTCGTCTCCCATACGTTCGGGCACGAGCGGATCGGTCTGGATGGGCGCGGGGTCCGACGGCCCGGGACATCTGTCCCGGTCGTTCCTGATCCTCGGGCTAGTCCTCGGAAGAGCTCCGCCTTGAGGGGCGCCGCGAAGAGGGCCGCTTCCGTCCGATGGCGAAGGTTGAGCTTCCGGAGGAGGCCGGAGACGTGGTTCCGGACCGTCTTCTCCGAGATGAAGAGGCGGGTTCCGATCTCACGGTTCGTCAGGCCCTCGGACAGCAATCCCAATACCTGGCGTTCCCGGTCGGACAGCTGCGCGAGCCGGGCGTGTCTGCACGTCGCGAGCGGAGGTACCGGAACATCGCTTGGGCCGATCCCTCGCCGACCACCGAGGCGCCCCGGCGACCCGCCGGACCGCGTCGACGATCTCGGCGTTGGTGGCCTCCTTGGACACGAAGCCTTCCGCACCGGCCTTGGCCGCTTCGACGAGCGCGGACCCGTCGGCGAGGCCGGAACAGACAGGACCCTGGTCGTGGGTGAGAGGTCGTGGATCTCGGCGCACACCTCGATGCCGTTACGATCGGGCAGCCGGACGTCGAGCACCACCACGTCCGGACCGAGGTGTCTCGTGAGCGCGAGGGCTTCGCTCCCTGTTCGCGCCTCACCGACGACGTGGAAGTCGTCCTCGGCTTCGAGGAGGCGTCCGGAGACCTTCTCGAACTGAGCCCGTGATCGTCCGCGATCAAGATCTCGATCCCCATAGGCCCCGCTCGCGGAGTGTAGCCGCCGCGCGGGACGGGGAGGTGTGCGCGGTCGGCTCAGTTCGTTCACTGCGATCGCGTCCGCGTTCCGTAAGCGTGCTCGCGTCACCCCAGGTGGGCCAGGTCCCTGAGCTCGGCAGTGGACCGGGATACCCGAGGAGGTAGCCCTGTCCCAGCTGGACGCCCGCATCGCTCAAGGTGCGGAGCTGGTCCGCGCCCTCGATGCCCTCGGCGAGCACTTCGGCTCCGACGCTCGGCGCGAATCCCACGAGCGCTTCAGACCAGCAGACGGCGTGCGGTATCCGTCTCGACGCCACGCGTGAGGGTGATATCGAGCTTGATCGTGTTCGGCCGGAGGTGGAGGACGTGGCGAAGGCTCGCGTATCCCGAGCACGTGTCGTCGATCGCGAGTCGTACGCCTCGTGCGCGAATGGGGCCGAGCGCCCGCTAGCGAGGCGCTCGTAAGTCGTGCACGGGTGCGTTCTCCGTGATCTCCAGAACGAGCCGGTGAGCGCGGCACGACGTCGAGCAGCTCCGGCAGCTCGGGCGAACAGCACGTCTCCAGGGAGACGTTGACACCGAGAGCGCGATCGATGGGTCTCAGCCAGTCCAGGCTCTGGACGGCTCGACGAACGGCCGGTGATCCTCGAGTTCGATGTCGAGTCCAGCATCGGCGGCCTCCGCGAACCAGACGTCCGGCGTGCGGAGCGGGATGAGCGCTGAAGCCGACTGAGCGCCTCCGCGCCGACCGGCCTGCCGTCCGTGAGGTCGAAGATCGGCTGATAGACGACCTCGATCCCTTCGACCGCGCACGACGGCTTCGATCCGTCGCAGCCGCTCTCGGCTGCCGAACGGGCGTGTGCCGAACGACCGAGGCAGGAGGGCGCGCCCAGCGGGTGCGCCCGTCCGATCCCTCGACGCATCGATGGACCGCATCGACGATCTCGGCCGACCCCTCGCCCTTCACGAGGTAGGCCCCGACGCCCGCTCGGATCATCGCCCGGATGTCGTCCAGATCGTCGTTGGCGGAGAGGGCGATGAGCTCCGTGCCGGGGCTCACCTGGGCGATCTCCCGAGCGGCCCGCGCCCGCCGCCTCGGGGCATGCGGACATCCAGGAGCGCGACGTCCGGCTGTTCCCGTGCGGCGATCGCGATGGCCTGGTCGGCGTCACGTCCGGTCGCCGACGACCGAGATCTGCTCGTCGTCATCGAGCAGCGAGGACAGTGCGTCACGGATGCCCTCCTCGTCGTCCGCGATCGTCACGCGGATCATCGGCTCAACCTCCATCTCCTCTCTCCCGCCGAACTTCGGCACCACGAACGTTCTCGGGCCGGGACCGTGCTCGAGGTGATGGGTCGGAAGCATCAAGCGGTCGGGACATCCGTCCCGTGCCAAGGCCCCTGACCTGCTCGATCGGGACATCCGTCCCTCGAACCGATGACCAACGTCATCTCGGCACGAGCCACCGGGCGGCCGAAGCTTGTGGTGTTGCAACCGCCCACGCGCGTCTCGAGGAAGGAGACCGAACATGAAGAGGATCCTGCTCATCGTCGGACTGGTGGCGGCGCTCGCGATCCCGACCGCGGCCGTCGCAGCCGGCCACCGGTCGACCGCCGAAGGCCAAGTCCAGGTCGGTCGCGACGACGCGCCGAAGACCAAGGCGAAGGGTTCGGCGCCGCGATCCGCCTCGCCGTCACCGTGAAGCCGTCGAAGAACGTCCCCGCGTCGGCGAAGACGAAGGCGCACGCGAAGCCCAAGGCGGGGACGAACTCGAGCCGCAAGCCGAAGACCGCCGCATCGGCAGGGACCGCGAGCACGTCGGTGAAGGCTCGGCGGAACCAGACGGCGGGCACTCCCGCAGTGGGCGTGACCTTGAACCAGCGCGGCGGTTCGGCGGCGTCGGGCAAGCAAGGGATCGGCGGCATCGCCTCTGCCGGTCTCGGTCAGCGGCACGGGCGTCTGACGGGATCAGCGCCAGGGGATCACGCTCGACCGACCACGCTCGGGCTAGAACGTGAACGAGCAGTTCTCGCTAGCGGAACGCTCCGGTCGGACCGGGCGCGCTGTGCCCGCCGCAACGTGAACATCGGCGAGCACGGCGCCCCGGTCTTTCCGCACGGGACGGGATCCGTGGTCGTTCCTGGCTCGTCCCAGTGGTCGCGCCCTCGGCGAGGCGCGGGAGCTGCCATCGAAGCAGGAACATCGGTTCGGGCCCGGACACGAACCACGTGCGGGTGACGCTCTGCCCGCCCGATCACCATCCCGGGACTCAGCGACAGCGGCACCTCGGTGCCGAAGCGCGCCTCGCCGTAGCCACCGAGTACCGTGACCGCATTCCTCCGAGTCCGGGTGGGTGTGTGCGTACGCGGTCTGCTGTGGCGCGAAGCCCTGGAGGGAGAGGTAGTAGTCCGAACCCGTCGAGATGGGCACCCGCCGGAATCCAGAGGGGCAGCAGCTCGACCAGATCCTGCGGGTCGGTCGCGGAAGACCCGAGGTTGTCGAGGACCTCTGCCAGATCCCCGACCGAGTGGTGCATCCCCTCAACATAGAGGACGGACAGGAGGGTGAGCAACCGGGCGTGCTCGGCCTCACGGTTGGCCATGCATCCGTCGAGAGCGGGAACGGCTCCTCGAGGGACGCGAGTACGAAGTCGGCACCCGATCGTCGGAGCTCGTCCACGGAGTAGCTGCCGCTGGCGACCGCGAGCGAGATCGCGCCCACCGCGCTTCCGCGGCGTCGACGTCGAGCGGGGTGTCGCCGACGACGATCACCTCGCTCGGCTCGATGTCCCGACCGTGCATCATGGAGACGCGAGCGATCGCAACGCGCGTGATCTCGTGCCGATCGCGTGAGTCGGTGCCGAAGGCACCGACCGGGAAGTACCGGTTCAGATGGCCCCGCTCGAGTTTGATGCGGGCGCTCCCTTCCAGCCCGCCGCTCACGATGCCGAGCACGACACCGCGATCCATCAGCCGGCTGAGGGTCTCGACGACGCCACCGAGGACGCGATAGCCCTCCGATATCTCGACCTCGTGCTGGAGCCGGTAGGACGTACCAGGCGAACAACCGCGCGAGCTCGTGATCCGACGGAGCTCGCCCGAGCACGGCCTCGAACGTGCGCGACGCCACGTCCGGGTCGGTCATGCCGGCCGACGAGGATGTCGCGATGTCGGCCGGCACGCCGTGGAGGCGCTCGAACGCCCAGCTCCAGCTGCGAGCGCCCGCGCCCGCCGGTGTCGATGAGGGTTCCGTCGATGTCGAACAGGACCGCTTTCGTCATCGGCGTGTCGTCCATCATCGCTCGCCGATCGTAGCCCCCGGCTGATCAGCGGTGGCAGGCGTGTCGGCCCCGGTCCAGCACTGCGCCCCGCGCGGCCACGAGCACTGCCACTGATAGCTTCGCGGATGAAGGACCATCCGAAGCACCCCGAACCGGTTGTCGACCCGCGTTTGCGATCCGCCGATCGGGATCCCCAGGTCATAGAGGCCGCGCCCACCCGTCCCGACGACGAACTCGCCGGATCCCGCACGTGGCGCCTGCCTGCCGGCTGGGTTCATCAACGCGAAGCGCTCGTAGTTGTGCTCGTGACCATTCAGCACGACGTCCACCCCATGCCGATACAGCAGCTTCCAGAGGGCCCCATCGATCCGTTCGATCCGTGCTGGGTTCCCGAGGACCAGCGCGGGTGGTGCCAGTACGCAAGCTCGCATCGGTGGCGGTCTTTCTGGAGGTTGCGCCGGACACGCCGGAGCTGCCGGTCCGAGATGGTGCCGCGGCCTGAATCGATCGATACGAGGTGCCACCGCCCGATGGTGAAGCTGTACGACGCCGCCGGACCCCGATGCGCGCGCGCGCCGAAGTAGTCGAAGTATCCGTCTGCGCCCGGCGTGTGGTACTCGTGGTTGCCCGGAGTCGGATGCGTGCGACCCGTGAACCTTCCCACGTCGGATCGTAGGACGCCCTGTAGTCCACGAGGGCGCCGTCATCGTATTGGTTGTCGCCGAGCGTAAGCACGGCCCGCGGACCGATCCTGCCCGATCAACCGGGCGGTCTGCCGCTGACTGTCACACGGCCGGTTGGGACATGCGATATCACCGGCGGCCACGATCACGGGGTCAGCCATCGCCGCTGAAGGACCCGTCATCGTGAGGACGGCCACGGCTGAGGACACCATGCATACACCTCGACCGATGCGTGAGGCTCGGACGCTCGACATCGGTCAACGAACCTACCCGCCCATGAGAGGTGAGCCAACCCTGCCACAGCGCCCTCTCGGCTCGATCCGCCTTGCTGGCAGGGCATCCGCTGGTCCTGAGCGTCCGGGATGCGGGTCGTCGAACCGAAGGTCAGCGGTCGTCATCCGGTTTGCCCTTCTAGTGTCGCGACCATACCGTCGGCCCATGGCGGAAGCCCACGCCCAGCGGAACCTCATCCTGATCCTGGCTCGCGACCTGGCGTCTCGGCTCGCGACGCCGGTGTTCGTGGTGGATCACGAAGGAACGCTCGTCTACTTCAACGAGGCTGCCGAGCCGGTCTTGGGCCGGACGTACGCCGAGACGGGCGAACTGCGGGCCGGCGGATGGGCGACGGAATGGACGCCCACCGACGACGAGGGGGCGATCGATCCCGCTCGAGGATCTCCGCTCGGCGTGGCGTTCCGTGAGGGACGGGCTTCGCACCTCCCGTTCCGGATCGTCGGTGGCGATGGCGTGGCTCGCGCGATCGAAGCCACCGCCTTCCCCTTGCTCATCCGTGAGGGCGAGATGCGTCGGAGCGATCGCGGTGTTCTGGGAACGTCCGGCGGAGGAGACGGCGAAGCGGTGAAGGTGACCATCTGGGGATGTCGCGGCTCGCTCGCGTCGCCCGGGCCCGAGACACGTTCGGTTCGGCGGGCAGACCTCGTGCGTGACGGTCCATCTGTCGGACGGGTCACTGCTTGATCCTGGACGCGGGCGCCGGTATCCGCCCGCTCGGCATGGCGCTCGGGCGCGACCATCCGAAACCGGATCGACATCTTCATCACGCACCTGCACGACCGACCACATCGAGGGTCTCCGCTTCGATCCGATCTGGGATCCGTCGGTCGAGCTCAACGTGTGGGACCGCCGTCACCGATCCGCGAACTGCGGAGCCGGATCGCTCCGTACTTCGCTCCGCCGTTCTTCCCCGTCCATCTCCGGAACATCCCGTCACACCCCGAGTTCCGGGATACGCCGACCACGACGTGGCGGATCGGCTCGGCCGCCGTCACCGCGCAGCTCGTCAAGCATCCGGGACCGACCGTCGGCTATCGCGTCGAGGAGAACGGCGCTGCGCTCGCCTATCTCCCCGATCACGAGCCCGCGCTCGGATCAGACCTCTCCACGGTGGAGGCGGAGTGGATCTCAGGCTTCGCGCTGGCCGAGGGAGCGGCGGTGCTCCTGCATGACGCCCAGTACACGCAGGAGGAGTACGTCGAGCGGGTCGGCTGGGGACACTCGAGCACCGAGGATGTCAGTGACGTTCGCAGGCAGGGCCGGCTCTCGAAGCGGCTCGTGCTCTTCCACCACGACCCGCTCCACACGGACGAGCAGTTGGAACGGATCTTCGCCCGAGCGAACGAGCTCAAGGCCTCCGGAGATGCCGAGGTCGAGCTGGCCCGCGAAGGGATGACGTTCGAGCTGTGAGTTACGTGCCGGTCCGACCGGAGCGGGCGGCGTGGGCGGGATCAGTCCTCCGCACGCGGCCTCCTCGAGGCGACCCACAGGACGCCGAGCCCGACGATCGAGACCAGGGTCCACACGAGCCCGCCCAGGAACGGGACCAGCCCGAGCTACACGCACGATGCCCCACCCCAGGAGGAACGCGAGGAAGCGGGACGTCGGCGGCTTCACCAGCCTCCGTCCGATCGCATGCGCGCCCGCGACGTAGCCGACCGTGTAGAGGAGCGCCAGCGCGAGCAACAGGAACAGTCCCAGCAGGACGCGACCACGACCACGAGGAACAGGACGCGCGGCGGGCGAAGGAAGAACACCGCGAGCCCGAGGCCGCATCGACGCGCCGGTCCGCTCCCGGAGTCTGGTCGTCGCGCCATCCAGGCCGAGCGATGAGCAGGAGGAGGAGTCGAGGACGAGCGTGGAGATCGAGTAGCCGACCCACCAGACGAAGCGACTCGCGAACCCGATGTCCCCTGCGTCGAACCGTCGTCGCGACGCGCTGCCGCTGTCCGGCGATCGTGGCGCCGGGCTCGACGGTCGGGGTGTCGGTCGTGACGAGGTCGCCCTGACCAGCGCCTGAACGAACCGTCACCGCCCCGTTGAAGACGACGACATCACCCTCGACGCGCCCGGAGACATCCGTTCTGCCGTCGAACACGATGACGGAACCCGTGACCGTTCCCTCGATCGATGCAGGTCCGTGGAAGATCAGCGCGGTATCGACCGTTTCGTTCTGCGGCACGATGAGTTGACCACTCAGCACGATCTGGTCCCGAGACGTTCGGTCGGTCGCGGACCCCTGTGCGGAAGCCGGTACAGCAAGGGACCAGCATGATCACGAACGCGACCAGCAACGCCCGTATGAGCTGACTGATCCGGATGCGCATCGATCGCCTCCCCGTTGATGCCGTCACACCAACCTATGACGGCCCGGAGCGCGCGCAAAGCCCTGGTGGCCGAAGCTGTCCGCCTACCCGCTGACTCCGACGCACGGCGTATCCTTGGCGATGAGCCGGATCGGAGCCCGCGTCTTGTCCCAGATCGACACCACCGATCACGCCCGCAGCGAACTATCGCCACGAAGCGTTGTTCTACTCCGGCGAAGCCGACTTCCTCGACCGCACCGCGCCGTTCATCCGCGAAGCGGTCGAGAACGACGAACCGGTGTTGGTGGCGTCAGCCGAACGGATGATCGAGCGGTTGCGCGCGCCGATCGGACGCGACGGCAGGACAAGGTCCGGTTCGTCGACATGGCCGAGGTGGGCTCGAATCCGGTTCGCATCATCCCCGTGTGGCGGGAGTTCGTGGACGAGCACGCCGATTCCGGCGTCCGGTTGCGGGGATCGGCGAGCCGATCTGGGCGGAACGCAGCCCCGAGGAATTGGTCGAGTGCGGAGCGACACGAGGCCCTGCTCAACCTCGCGTTCGCGGACGCCTCTCCCTATGGCTCCTCTGTCCGTACGACGTCGATTCGCTGAACCAGAGCGTGGTCCGCGAAGCCGAACGCAACCACCCGTACCGTCGAACGGCGCGGCGAGCATCAGGTGAGCGCTGCGTTCCGGAGGTCTCGAGGACATCGCCGCGCCGTTCGACGAGCCGCTGCCGCCTGCTCCAGCGTCGGCGGAACACCGGTCCTTCGGCTCGGCGCGCATCTGGCCGACTCTCAGGAGGTTCGTCGCAGTCAGAGCGTCTCGCTTCGGCCTCGGCGAGAAGCGGGTCAACGAGTTGGTGCTGTCGGCGGACGAGATCGCCACCAACAGTTTGAAACACGGCGGTGGGTCCGGCACGCTCAAGATCTGGAAGGACCATCTCGCGATCATCTGCGAGGTGCGGGACGCCGGCCGCCTCGACGCAACCGCTCGCAGGCAGGGGTCAAACCCACGGGGAAACGGGCTCGGGTTTCGGTCTCTGGCTGGCCGGTCAGCTCTGCGACCTGGTCCAGGTGCGGGCGTTCCGCTGATCGCTCCGTGGTTCGACTCCATCGGTTGGTGCAGATGGAGAACGCGTCCGCCGGTGGGCGCCGCGGTTCAGTAGCTCTCGACTCGCGTTCCGGGTTGCGCGGCTCCGCCGTCCGGGCGGAGGATGCGCACAACCGCTCGAGGGGAGGGAACCGCATGCGCCGAGAGCAGCATCCTCATCGTCGTCCCTCGCCCTGGTGTTCACCGCGTCCGTGGGGTATTCTGGCGGGGGCCGCCGGATCCGGCGCGGGCGCCGACCGGCGGCCGATTCCACGCCTGCGGTTCTCACGGGTCGTGTTCCTGAGCCATCCGAACGGCCGCCGCGATATCCCCGATGTTCCCAGGCGATCCACGCGTTCCGGCTGTCGACCGACCTTCACCGTCAAGAACGAGCGGCTTCTACCTCCTCCAGTACGTGCAGGAAGGCGAGCACACGGCACGCATCCTCGGCGCGCCGTGCCACTTAATGCACGGCTCAGTGGGGTAAAGCCATAGCGCCGACGCGCGGCGGCCGGCGCTCATTTTGCCTGACGGCTTTATGCCATACCACGAGACAACCCTGTTCGATCAGCTGTGCGGGCCAGCCCGATTTGATGTTCCAATCGTACCACAGCGCCCGGGTCGCGCATCCGCGAGTCCGCGCTCGCGCAGGGCGCCGTCGCTTTCCTGACGAAACCGATCTCGACGAGCGCTCGCCTGCGTCGCCCACTATGTTCCTGGTTCCTAACACCAATTTACGGTTGATTCAGCTCCGCCATAGTCGATGCGCCGGCTGCACGCATCAGGTATGCTGCCGAACATTGAATCCGAACACGGGACACGGAAAGAACGACAGGTAGGTCGATCGGGCATGATTTCAACGAAGGTGAAGGTTATGCGGGTACAACTGCTGGGCGGACCGGGTGGTCGTGAAGCCCAAGCCCAAGGAGGAGAAGACTAAAGGCGGCATCTACCTGCCCGATACCGCCACCAAGGAACGCCCTGATGCAGGCAACAGTGTCATGGCTTTCGTCGGCGCGGGCCGGCACGCCGACAACGGCAAGCTCATTCCGATGAATCGTCCAGGTTGGGCAGCAGGGTGTTGTTCGCAAAATACGCCGGCGCTGAGTTCGAGATCGACGACCAGAGTTCAGTTCTTCAAGAAAAGACATCCTGGGTGTAATCGTGGAGGAGGTAAAGCCGATGGCAAAACAGCTAGTGTTCGATGAGCACGCGCGCGAGGCGCTCAAGCGCGGCGTCGACACCGTCGCCGATGCGGTCAAGACCACGCTCGGCCCGCGCGGGCGCAATGTGGCGATCGACAAGAAGTATCGGCGCCCCGACCGTCACCCACGATGGCGTGACCGTCGCCAAAGAGATCGAGCTCGAAAGACCCGTTTGAGAACATGGGCGCGCGGCTGCTGGTCGAGGTCGCCACCAAGACCAACGATGTCGCCGGCGACGGCACCACCACCGCCACCGTGCTGGCCCAGGCGATCGTCACCGAGGGCTCAAGATGGTCGCGGCCGGCGCGAACCCGATGCTGCTCAAGCGTGGCCTGGACAAGGGCGCTGAGGCGCTGGTGGCCGAGCTGAAGCGCCTGGCCAAGCTGGTGCGCGACCGCGCCGACATCGCGCACGTCGCCGCGATCTCGGCCGCCGACACCGAGATCTGGCGACTTGATCGCCGAGGTGATGGAGAAGGTCGGCAAGGATGGCGTGATCACGGTCGAGGAGAGCAAGGGTACCGCCTTCGAGACGGAATACACCGAGGGCATGCAGATCGACCGCGGCTACATCTCGCCCTACTTCGTGACCAACGCCGAGCGCATGGAAGCCGAGCTGGAGGATCCCTACATCCTGATCACCGACAAGAAGATCTCGGCGATCAACGAGATCCTGCCGGTGCTCGAGAAAGCGCTCGCAGGTCACCAAGAACTTCGTGATCATCGCCGAGGATGTCGACGGCGAGGCGCTGGCGACGCTGGTGGTCAACAAGCTGCGCGGCACGGTCAACGCGCTGGCGCTCAAGGCGCCGGGCTTCGGCGACCGGCGCAAGGCTATGCTGCAGGACATCGCGATCCTGACCGGCGGCACGGTGATCTCGTGAGGAGATCGGCCGCAAGCTGGACAGCGCGACGGTCGAGGATCTGGGCCGCGCCCGCCGGGTGCTGTCCGACAAGGACAACACCACCTTCATCGAGGGCCGCGGCGATCGCAGGCGATCCAGGCCCGGATCGAGCAGATCCGCGCGCAGATCGAGACGACCACCAGCGACTTCGACCGCGAGAAGCTGCAAGAGCGGCTGGCCAAGCTGGCCGGCGGCGTGGCGGTGCTCGAAGGTCGGCGGCGCGACCGAGCCGGAGCTGAAGGAGAAGAAGCACCGGGTCGAGGATGCGCTGTCGACCGCGCGGGCGGCGGTGGAGGAAGGCATCGTGCCGGGCGGCGGCGTGGCGCTGATCAACGCCATCCCGGCGCTGGATCAGACGCAGCATTGACGACGACGAAGCGCACGGCGCGCAGATGCTGCGCCGCGCGCTGGAGGAGCCGATGCGCCAGCTGGCGCGCAACGCCGACAGAGAAGATGGCCGCGGTGATCGTCGAGCAATGGCCGTACGCCGCGCAGCAGCGAGGCAACAAGGGCGACACGAGCTATGGCTACAGCCGATGCATGACCGGCGCGTTCGGCGAGCATGCTCGTCGCTGGGCGTGGTCGACCCGGCCAGCGTCACGCGCGGCGCTGGTGCAGAACGCCGCGGTCAGCGATGGCGGAGGCTTGCTGCTCGACGACCGAGGCGCTGGTGGCCGATCTGCCTGAGCAGAACGGCCGCGCCGCCGATGGACATGGGCTTAAGCTTATCGAGTGCGGAACGCGGGCGGCGCCCGCCTGACCACGTGACCAGGAACTCCTGATGCCGCCACTGCCAGGGCCCGATGCGCACCCGACAACAGTCGATTATAAACTATATATGGCTATGCCGCTTTCTTCCATTGGTCACACAGCTAGCCCCGTGATGGCAAGCTGATCTGAACTGAATGCGCGAGGTACAATTATGGCGGATCTCGTTCGATGAGCAATACGTAACTGAACGAAGTACAA
>ERZ1370068.8402-contig-7259_pt1 | contig 28412 bp, 28 predicted proteins | sample MGYA00561227_ERZ1370068 | MGnify/ENA primary metagenome ERZ1370068 (study PRJEB38410, sample SAMEA6850437) | metagenome | study: Metagenomic assessment of the ecological functions of the soil: analysis of the soil microbiota associated with the...
CCAGTTACGTATTGCTAATGGCGCAATCGGATCAGCAACAGGGGCCTTCTCCCCTTCGTCTTACAGAACGTGGCCAGATCGTCTTTGGTAACAGACCCCCACGGCGTCTGGCTCACTTCTGCTCTGGCAGCCGCGTCCGGCCCCCACTACCGATAGGGAGGAGGAGTCCCACTGGGGAAGCGGGACCGTTGCGCGTGGTCGGCGTCCGAGACGACGACACCGACCAGTCGGTGATGATCGTGAGGTGTCCAAAGGAGCGTCTGGCGACGCGGCCTGAGGTTCGGGGTTCTTCACGACAGGCCGGGGTGCCGTGCGCGGATGCCACCACCGGGCGGGAGTGACCACCATCGACCGGGTCCTCGGGGATCACTTGACTAACCCTCGACCCTTTGAGAGCATCGTCACAAGCAGTATCTACGGGAATCGGGGGTGGTTTCCGGTATGTCGGATCCTGAGTTCAAACAAGTAACCGAGGAAGAAGGAAAGAAGGATCCCGTGTTCCGTGTCGCCGTCCGGCGCGGCGCATTCACCGCCCTCGTAGTTGGTGCGCTGCTGGTCGTCTCAGCGGGCCTCGGTGGCACCGCCTCCGGTGGCCAGCGTGGGCGGAGAAGACCGCGTTCGCGCCGCCCAGCGCCCAAGCCGCCCGGCTCACAATCGCCTTGCGGGTGACGCCACGCACGGCGACCCGCGGGAAGACCGTCACCTACCTGCTGCGACTCTCCAACGTCGGCGATGCCACGGCCAGTCTGGTGCGTGTCTGTGACCAGGTTCCGCTCAGGTTGATCCTCGTTAGCGCGCCTCCTGGGTTCGTAAGCGGTGGCGCCAGATTGGTCTGCAGGAGATTCGCTCGCCTGCCGGTCGGCGGAACGGTGATCTTCAAGTTCACGATGCGAGTCCCCACCGCGTCGGCAACAAAGGAGGCGTGTGGTCATCAACACCGCCTACGCCAGGTGGCGAGGGGCAGTCAGCTTCATCTACGCCCAGACGCCGTCGACGATCGGCGTGCCGGCTGGGTGCCGCCTGTGCTGAGCATCACGCGCCCCTGCTGAGAGCCAAGCGCGAGTTCGGGGGAGTAAAGAGTGGGGCCTAGTGCGCCCAGACCGCAGTTGGCCAGAACTGCGGACTCGCTGGCGCTCAAGCCCAAGCGCGCCGCATCGGCCCCCACTCGTCAGGCGACTCCCAGACTCGGTGTGCGCCTGTCCATGGGCCATCCGGACCCATTCCTCAGCTCACGGATGGAGATCCTAGGAGCGCTCCGCGTCGCGAGATGTGACGTGCGTGCGAAAAGGAGCCGGGGCCATAGCCCTCCAGCGTCCATCTGCCTAGCTGAGGAGTCAAGGCATCGGGGGCGGGTGCGCTGGCCCAACCTGTCCCCGGGATGGCGTTGCTATACGGCGCCGGAACGATCTTCCCTAGCTTCGCCCGCAGCTCCTCCGCAGTAGTAGTCCACGCCTCGGGCGCCCCACTGGGTCGCCTCGAGGGGAGCCGAGCGACCGCAGAGAGTCCCTCTCCCAAAGCTCCAGGCTCCGGCTCCCGACCCATCCATATACCTCGCGCCGACGGCATCCGTAACGGCGCCGCGGTTGTGGCTTGTGGTGGAGCCGGAGGCGGCGGCGCGTTCCTCCTGCGGCTAAGGGACCAGCCCCTTCACGGAGAGGAGGGGGTGAGGTCGCTCCGGCTCCACATGCCGCAGGCTGGTTTCCATCGCGACCGCTGTCCCACGGTATCGCTCGGGGAGGCGCCTTCCAGCTGGCCGTTCGGGGGTCATCTCTGCGTGCCTAGCTCGCCGCCGGCGAGCGCCAAGCTGTGGTCGCTTGCATCCCGGTCGTGGCGCCTAGACTTCCCGATTAAGCCCGGCGTGGCGCCGCGGAGGCGAGGGGCGCCCTCTGGCGTCCCAGTACGCCGCCATGGGCCGACCCGAGTCCTCCGGGCCTGGCGCTGCCGCCCGCCGCCGGGGCGCCGTGGTTTCCGGTGACGCCTAAGCGGCAAGAAAGGTGCCCTGGCGGCAGGGTCTGACGGCTACAGGAGAGCCGGGGTCTGCGGGGGCAGCGCTCGGCTCCCCCTCTGCCGCCATACCCGCCCGAGGTCGCGATTATCCTCGCCGAGCCGTCCGGCCCCAGCCCGAGCAAGGAGGGGAGCCGGATTTGCCGGCTTTTCTGTTCGAGCTGGAGACCGAGGACGGCGCGCCGACCGGTTTGCTGGGCCGCGAAGCTGCGGGGCGCGGTGAGGCTCAGGATGTCCCGCGAGCATGGTTTTCTGAGTGGGGCCGGGGTCAGTGCCCGGGGCCGCCCCCTCAGGTGCGCCCCCGACCCCACTGCATCGTGTAACGGCTCCCGCCGCATCGGAGCCGTACAGGAGAACCTTCTTCACCGGCGGATGGCTGTCCATGGGGCCACTCGGCCCGCGAAGCGCTGATGAGCTGGGAGCGGCCCAGGGACAGAGTTTCAGGCGGTGGTTTTTCTTCGCCGCTGCTTGAGCTTGCGCTGATGCGCGGCACCGCGGGCGCAGCGCTGCGCAAGCGAGTTCCTGAACGTGAACGAGCGGCCGCAGTCGACGCAGTCCTTCGCGCGCTCTCCGAGCCGGCGCCGCTCGTTCATCCTTGCGCAACGAGCCTGGGGTTACGCCGGCGCCAGTCGCGGGTCGCCCTCGCGCGCGCACTCCCGACACCAGCTGTGCGCCGCCGAAGTGCGTCCAGTCACGTTCCGCGGAAACGACTCGAGCGGCAGCAAACGCGAACAGTTCGAGCACATCTTCTCGGTTGGGGACCCGGAGGCCTTAGACCGTTGGGGCCATTCACGCGCACCCTCGAGATCAGGGTGTAAGTCTCCTTCGCGCGAACCTGGCATCGGGGTCTTCACGTCTCTCAGCCCGTTGACCCCGGTCCTCCCTTACCGGCATGTTCATTGCTTGTTCGCTGCCTGACGTGTGCTTTGGGCGGCCACCGCTTTATGATCGTCGGCTGCGCCTTGTGTTGAATGACCCGCTGCGTCTTCGCCATCAGCTCACCTCCTCGAGCTCGCTCAGCGGAAGCAGGAGGCCGAAGAACTGCGGGTAGCTCGACCAGCCTGGCGTCGGTGGAACCGTTCGCCCCTCCCGGACCTCGCAGCGCATTGCAGGTCTGAATCCTTCGAGCGCGATTGCCGGACCACTCACGTTTGATGTCGACGCGAGTCGGTCCGGCCCTGCGCCAGCCACTCCCCTTGATGCCATCTTTCGCCCGTTCGATAACCGGACGAGAGGGCACGCCGAAGTGACGGGCAACCCAGGCCGAGAGCTGGGGCTCGAGTCATCCGAGACTTGCGGAGGGCGACGCGATCAGCGAGACGTAGGCGCTTCGGCCCAGGTGGTCCGCCGTTCCCGCCCAGCCCGCCCGTCCTGCAGGCGATGGGAGTTCGCTTCCGTGGCGAGGGTGAGCATGCCAGTCCCCAATCAGATTCCATGGCTCACCGATCCCCGCGTCTCGCCCGGCCATGATTCCGCCGAGGGATCAGCTGAAGTATCACTGAGTCGCGCGTTCCCAGTGCGGTCAGTCACCGTCGCGAAGGCGGTCGACAAGGAGGGGAGCTGTATGGCGACTCTGTTTCACAACCAGCCGCCTAACTCCACGCAACCGCTGCGCCGCGAGCACGACCTGTTTTTCGCCGAGGCAGGGAATCCCATCGCCAACGACTTGCTTACGGCTGTCCGTTTCGCCCGGAATCGGGTTCACCACCAATGGGCGCGTGCGTTGAGGCGCTATGACTCGCCCGGAATAACGATGGTTGGGTCCTGGCGACTTTCAGTCATCGCGGCCCGTCGGCCCGCCGCCGGGCTTTTGGTGGTATTGGGTCGACCTCGACGGGTTGCCGAAGGGATGGTCTTGGCCCGCCGGAGAGGAGGCTTACTGGCGCAGCTAGCCGGGAGGCGAGCCGACGAGACTCTTGAGGATCTGAGGCCGGTGCTCGCGGCGCTTTCTGGTTAATCCTGCTCGCCTGGTGCATACCCCCTGGTGATACCCAAACCGGGAAAAGAGGCCGATATGCAGGGCTGTTCGAATCCCGTATGCGCCCTCTCTGCTACACGGTTAGCCCGTCAAGCGGCTCGCCGTCCGGTCGCTCACCATGTAGGCGACGAGCAGGGCAGCCGGGAAGAAGACGAGGCTGAAGAGGAAGTAGAGGAAGAAGCTGTGCCCTTTCCGGGCAGCGACGCGAGCTGGCCAGAAAGCGATTGCGATCCAGAGGATGATCGCGAGGGTTGTCCAGATCCAAACACCGTTTGCAGCGAGAAGCACGTCGACCTCCTTGTGGTCGGGCTCCGTCGAGTATCGCGGTTTGGCGAAGTCTCGCCTAGGCGCGATGCTGCAGTCCCATCCCCGCGCTGCCGATGCAGTGGGGCGTGTGGGCTGTGATCCCTCTCCGGGCTTCGTCTCTCGGCTTCGCGCTCCCGCGCTGGTGGATCGCGGCGGCGGCCCTGCCGTTCGGGTCGTACATCGTCCTCACCAACGAGCTCGAGGGGAACGTCGGCCTCTGGGTCGCGTCGCTGCTCGGTGCTGCTCGCTTGCGCGATCATCTGCGGCGTGGCGCTGCGCCGCGCTGTACCGCCGACGGCTCCGGCGCCTAGTCGTCTCAGGTTCCGCCTATGGCCGTCGAGCCCGACCAGCCTGCGCAGCTGCTCCCTGTTCACCGGCCTGGGCCAACGGGAGTCTCCGAGCCCCTGTGCGACTGGTTCGAGGTCGCGAGCGTCTCCGAGGGGCGTCATCGGTCGTCGGCGAGGGCGCTCCTGGGTACTCGTTCAACTTCGTGATCGTCGCAGGGCAACGCCGTCGTCAGCTCCGACGGCGAACGTGAGCTGGCGACGCTCGGCCCGGGCGACTTTCTTTCGGTGAGGTCGCGATGCTGGGGAGCGGGCGGCCCGGAGCGCGAGCGTCACCACCACCAGCGCCCGGCAACGCTGCTGGTCATGTTCGGGACGGAGTTCCGGCGGCTGCAGGAAGCGCAGCCGGAGATCGCGGCGCGGCTCGAAGCGGCGATGGCCGACCGCGCCTGCAGCGGTCACCGCTGAACGTTGAACCAGGTGTCCCGCCGGGGCCCGTGTAGCTGAAGCCTTCGCCCCACGTGGCGAATGTCTTGCCCGCGCTCGTGACGCCGATCTCGCCGTAGTCCCCATAGACCTCGGCGAAGCCGCTCGGCCCGACGTAACCGGCCGCTCCGGCGGGCGCGTCGGAGATCTTGACTGGCGCCGACCAGCGTCCGCGCCGCCGTCCGGCGGAGCTGCGGTACCAGACGTTCCACGCGTCCGGATCGTCGCCGCCGGCGGTCTGCATGTACCAGAGCCGAACCGTCCCGCCGTGCGCCGCGAGCCGCGGGCCGGTCGCGTCCTCGCCGGCGACCGAGAGCGGCGAGCCCGCGCTCCACGTGCGGCCCGCGTCCGAGGAAGTCGTCGACATACACGCGCTGCGGCCCGAGGTCGGTCGTCGGCCCTTCGTAGGCGAAGACGAGGTGGCCCGGAGCATCGGAGGCGACCGACGTCTGGCCGATGTAGAAGTCCGGCTTGCAGCCGTCGGCGACGCAGTTCTCGCCGACCGGCACCTTCGCGACGACGCGGTCCTCCCACGTCGTGCCGCCGTCTCGTGAGATGACGGCGTGGTGCCAGACCTCACCCTGACGTTCTTGGCGCCCGCGTACTCGAGGCTGCTTCGGAGAAGACGACCGTGCCGTCGGCGAGCACACGTCCGTCGTAGGCGTAGTAGTAGCGCTTGAGTTGCTGAGCTTCTGCTGCGTCCAGGTGGCGCCGTAGTCGTGCGACTGGCCGACGTAGAGGTCGCCGCCCTCGGGGCCGTTCCACGAGACGTAGACGTCCTTGCCGGACGCGCTGGCCGCGATCTCCGGCTTGTCCGTCCAGGAGACGCTGCCGTAGACGTGGACCGGCGCCGACCACGTTCGCCCGTGGTCGGTCGACTTCGTGAACGCGGTCGAGAAGCCGTTGTGACGGTCGCCGTTGAGCATGGCCGCGTAGACGGCGCCGGTGTCCGGGACGACCTCGATCACCGGGTCGTACTGGGCCTTCACGCCGAGGCAGAGGCAGAGCGGCGCCGGCGCGCCGAAGCTCGATCCGCCGTCCGTCGAGACCGCCAGCGCGATGAACGGCGTCGGGCAGTGGGCCGTGCAGCCGGGCGGGACGACGCCGTAGCGCGTCGTCAGCAGGTAGACCCACGGTGCCTTCGGGTCGGTCGCCAGCGCGGGCTCCCAGTCGTCGGTGTTCGCGCTGAGCAGCCGCGAGCCAACCCAGCCGCCGGCGGGTTGCGTCGTCGGCTTCGCCGGCAGGCCGAACGCGCCACGCGACTGAGCCTGGACGAGCGCATCGACGCGCTGCGCCGTGAGCTGGCCCCCGTCCTCCGCCTCGAGCGAACCGGCCCGCGCCGGCGAGGCGTGCACCGCGGCCCGGCCCGCTCCACGCGCTCGAGTGCGCGAGCACGCCGGTCGCGGCGGCGAGCGCCAAGGCGACGGCCGTAACGGTTCCCCCACGCTTGCCCATCGTGCTGGCGCCGATCGCACGACCTGCCGCCACGGCGAGTCAACGGCGGCGACTCAGGCGCCGAGCTCGGCGAGCAGCGGGCCCGTGTCGAGCGGGTCGAAGCCGATCCGCGCCGGCGATCTCCTCGCTCGACGGCCTCGTGCCCTCGCGGAAGAGCTCGCGCAGCCGGTCGCCCGGTCTCGGTGCTCGCGCCACCAGTCCTCGCCGACCTCGCGCTCGAGGTACGCGCGCAGCTGCGCCGAGCGGATCCAGGCGCGCAGGTAGTCGGCCGAGTAGAAGCCCGCGTCCATGTCGGCGAGGTAGCCGTCGCGCGCGGTAGCGCATCCCGGTCGCCGTCGGTGAGCCGCTCCGCGTAGCCGCCGGCGGTGCCGCCGTCCTCGGCGAAGCGGCCCCAGAAGTCGAGCTCGAAGCTGGAGCTTCGCCGCGTAGCGGCGGAAGAGCAGCGCCTCGAGGAACGACCGTCGCCTCGGCGTTCTCGGCGGCCTCGCTCGTCGGAGAGGTCGAAGTAGCGCGCGTGCCAGCCGGGCTCGCGCGAGATCGCCTCGACGATGTACGAGTAGATCTCGGTCAGCGCGTGGTCGCGCGAGATGTTGCGGAACGTGTACGGCAGCGTCGGGTCGACAGCCCGCGTAGTGCAGCGCGTGGCCGGCCTCGTGCAGGAACGCCTGGTAGTCGTGGAGCCCGCCCTGCGCGCGCGTGATCAGGTGGACGACCTTCGGCGGGTCGGCCGCGATCACGCAGGCGCGCGGCGACTTCTGCGGCCGGTCGTCGAGGTCGAGCTTGATGTTCGGCTCGCTCGTCGAGGTCGAAGCCGAGCTCGTCGAGCGTGTCCATGCAGACCTCGGACGGCGCGCTCCTTCGTGTAGGTCGCCTCGAGCGGCGAGAGCCGGCGCAGGTAGGCGATGTGGACGAGCGACGGCACGTCGCTCGCGCTCCGGCGCCGAGCAGCCGCTCGAACCAGCGTCTCGCGCAGCGCGTCGTAGACGTCGCCGACGCGCCTCGCTCGCCGTCGGCCAGCGCGCGCTCGAGCTCGCGCAGCGAGATGCCCTTCTCCTCCTCGTTGCGCGCGACCGGGTCGCTCGATCCCGTGAGCTCGGCCTCGAGCTCCTCGCCTGCGCGCAGCAGCTCGAGCCGCTCGTCGTTGAAGCGTCGCCGAGCGTCGTCGGCCTGAGCTCGCCGAGCTCGTCGCGGTCGCGCGTAGTCGGGCAGCACCGCGAGCTGCGCCTGCGCGGTGCGCAGCGGCAGCTCCTCGCCCTTGAACGTCGACGCGCGCGGCGAGGATCGCGTTCTCGAGCGCGTCCTCGCGCTCGGCGAGCTCGGCGGAGATCGAGCCCGGCCTCGCAGGTCTTGCGCAGCCGGTAGAGCCGCTCGCGCTCGTCGCCGGCGGCCTCGCTCCTCGGCCTCGCGCAGCGCCGTCGAGCTGCTCGCGCGTGAAGAGGTCGGCGTAGCGCGCGACGATCTCGGCGCTGCTCGGAGATCTCCTTCTCGCCGACGCGCACGGCGCGGCCCTCCTCGGCGCGCTCGAAGAGGTAGCGCTGGAGGCGCGACTCGTAGTCGGCCGGGCTGCAGGACGGCGGCGACGCTCATCGGCGCGTGAATCTACCACGGCAAGCGGCGGCGAGGCGCGCGAACGACGTCGAGCAGCTGCTCGAGCCGGAACGGCTTCGGCGACGACGCCGTCGGCCTCCGCGACCGTGCTCGGCGTCGAGCTGCGCCGCTGCCGGTGACAGAGCACGACCGGGGCTCGCGGCTCGCGCGCGCGGAGCGACCGCATCAGCTCGACGCCCGTCGTCGGCGCCGACGTGGACGTCGAGCAGGACGAGGTCGACCGACTCCGCGCACGGCGCATCGCTCGGCGGCGGCGACGCTCGGCGCCTCGAGCACGCGGTAGCCCTCGAGCTCGAGATTCACCCGGCAGAGCAGGCGCAGCGACGGCGTCGTCGTCGACGACCAGCACCGTGCGGCTGCGGCGTCACTTCGCCTATGCGCGGCAGCCTAGCGCCGTATCCGTTCTGCCCGCTTGCGACTCGTTTTATCACTCAGAAGTGGTAATGCGACACCGCGGCGCATGGCCTCCTCAGCCCGACGCCCGATCTTCCGGCGCCGCGCCTGGCTCGCGTTTCAGCGGGCGCTCGACCCGCTCGCGCCGCCACGGCCGCTTCCCGGCAGGCGCGCGCGAGGGACTCGTCTCGCGCCCGAGCGAGCTCGAGGCTCTCGAACAGGCCGGGCGACACCTTGCGAGCCGGTCACGGCGAGGCGAATCGGCTGAAACGCCTCGCGCGGCTTCAGCCCGAGCCGCTCGGCGAGCCGCGCAGCGCCGCCTCGATCGTCGCCGGCCTCGAACGGCTCGACCTCGCGCGAGCGCCTCGCGCCGCGGCGCGGCAGCATCTGCGCCGTCGACCGAGCGCTCGGTCGGGCTCGACGTCGCCGAAGAAGAAGCCGGCGAACGCCGGGAACTCGCCGAGCGTCGCGATCTTCTCCTGCACGAGCGGCGCGGCCTTGCGCGACGCGCTCCTCGTCCCAGTCGTAGCCCTGCTCGCGGAGGTAGCGCGACGAGGCGCGTCCGCGTACTCGTCCGGCGGGAGCGCGCGCAGGTAGACGCCGTTCATCCAGTCGAGCTTCGCGTAGTCGAACGTCGCCGGGCTCGCGCCGACGCGCTCGAGCGTGAAGCGCTCGACGAGCTCGTCGCGCGACATGATCGTCGTCTCGCCGTCGTAGCTCCAGCCGAGCAGCGCGAGGAAGTTGATCGAGCGCCTCCGGGATGTAGCCCTGCGCGCGGAACTCGTCGACCGAGATCGGCGCCGTGGCGCTTCGAGAGCTTCTTGCCGTCGGCGCCGAAGACGTTCGGCACGTGCGCGTAGACCGGGCAGCTCGCGCGCCGAGCGCCTCGAGGATGCTGGATCTGCTTCGGCGTGTTCGAGACGTGGTCGTCGCCGCGGATGACGTGCGTGATCCCGTCGAGCCAGTCCTCGACCGGCGAGGCGAAGTTGTACGTCGGCCGGCCGTCCGACGCGGACGAGCACGAGGTCCTCGAGCTTCTCGTTCGGCGACCTCGATCGCGGCCGCGTGATCGACGTCGTCCCAGGCGGTCGACGCCCTCGTCGGGCATGCGGATGCGGATCGCGCCCTCGTCCTCGTACGCCTTGCCCTCCGCGACGAGCCGCTGCGCCTCCTCGCGGCAGCGCTCCATGCCGGTCGAGCTGGAAGCGTGACCTCGCCGTCCCAGTCGAGCCCGAGCCAGCGCAGCGACTCCTGGATCTGCTCGACGGCCTCCGCGACCTCGCGGCTCGTGTCGGTGTTCTCGATCCGCAGCAGGAACTCGCCGCCCTCGTGCGCGCGCGAAGAGCCAGTTGAAGAGGGCCGTGCGGACGCCGCCGATGTGGAGGAAGCCCGGTCGGGCTCGGCGCCATGCGGACGCGGACGCTCACGCGGTTAGCGTACTGCGCGTGGCCGAGCGCGTCCTGACGCCAGCGCGAGCTGAACCGCGCCGACGCTCGCCGCGGCAGCTGCTCCTGACGCGCGCGCGGCTCGCCGTCGTCCCAGGCGATCGAGCGGCTCGCCGGGCTGCAGGCGCAGCTCGCCGCGACGCGCCTACGTCGGGCTCTGGGCGCGGCTCGAGGGCTTCCGGCGCAGAGGCGCTGGAGCGCGCGCTCCTGAGCGGACGCGTCGTGCGAGGGCTGCTGATGCGCGGCACCGTGCACCTCGGTCTCGCGCTCGCGACTACGCCCTCTTCGGCGCAGCGCTCGCCGGTGACGCCGCCAGGCGTGGGTGACGCCCGAGCTCGGAGCCGATCGCCGCAGCGTGGTCGAGCCGCTGCGCGAGTTCTGCTCGCGAGCCCGCGGACGCGGACCGAGGTCGCGTGACGTGGCTCGAGCGCGAGCGCGGCGTGCCGAACGACGGCAGCAACGGCATCTGGTACGCGATCCGGCTCCAGGGTCGCGCATCGCGCACTCGCCCGAGTCGCAGTCGCTGGCGCGCCTGATCCGCGGCGCCGACCTTCCGTCGCGCCGGAGCACGAGCGAGTCGACGCGACGGCGAGGCGCGCGCGCGACGCTGGTGCGCCGCTACCTCGCAGCGTTCGGCCCGGCGACGCGCGCCGACGATCGCCGGCTGGTCGGCGTGCTGACGGTCGGCCGCTTCGCACACCTGCTCGACGGCCTCGTCCGAGCTTCCGCGACGAGCGCGGCCGCGAGCTGCTCGACCTCCGCGCGCGCCGCTGGCCCAGCCGGGTGACACGCCTGCGCCGCGTGCGGTTGCTGCCGCAGCTGGGACAACGTCGCTGCTCGCGCACCGCGACCGCACGCGCGTCCTGCCGGAGGAGTACCGCAAGCTCGTCGTGCGCAAGAACGCGCGACGTCCAGCAGACGTTCACGCGTCGACGGCTTCGTCGCCGGCACCTGGCGGGTCGAGAAGCGGCGATCGACGTCGAGCCGTTCGCGCCGCTTCCGCGCGCGGCGCGGCGCGAGCTCGAGGACGAGGCCGCGCGCCTGGCCGCCTGGCTCGGCTAGCGTCGGCGGCGTGCTCCTCGGCGCGCCACTGCTCGGGCGGGATCAAGAAGGCGCTCGAGAACGCGCACGCGTTCGGGATGGACTCCGGTCCAGCTCTTCGTCGCAGAGCCCGCGCACCTGGCGGCTTCCCGAGCACGACCCGGCCGACCTCGAGCGCCTTCAGCGCGCCGGCGCGAGAGCTCGGCATCGGCGCGGTCGCCGTCCACGCGCTCTACCTGATCAACCTCGCGAGCCCCGAACGACGACTTCTACGAGAAGAGCGTCGCCACGCTGAGCACGACGGTCGACGCGGCCTGCGCGATCGAGGCCGACGGCGGTCGTCTTCCACGTCGGCTCGCACCTGGGCGCGGGCTTCGACGCCGGGCTCGAGCGCGTCGTGCCCGCGCTTGCGCAGGCGCTCGAGCGCTGCCGACGACACGACGTGGCTCTGCATGGAGAACACGGCCGGCGCAGGCGACACGATCGGCCGCTCGCTCGAGGAGCTGGCGGCGATCTACGACGCGCTCGACCGCCACCCGCGGCTCGGCGTCTGCCTCGACTCGTGCCACCTGTTCGCCTCCGGCTACGACGTCACCGACCCGGCCGCGCTCGACGACGCTGCTCGAGCGAGCTCGACCGCGCGATCGGCCTCGACCGGCTGCGCTGCCTGCACGTGAACGACTCGAAGACGCCGCTCGGCTCGAACCGCGACCGGCACGACAACATCGGCGACGGCCTGATCGGCGAGAAGCTCGCGCGTCTTCCTCGGCCACCCGAAGCTGCAGGGCCTGCCGGCGCTGCTCGAGGTTCCCGGGCGACGGGCACGGCCCGGACGCCGAGCAGATGCAGAAGCTACGAGCGCTTCACAAGAAGGCTACGAAGCGATCCGGCGCGAAGACCCGGAAGCTCGGCTCGCCGACCGGCAGCTCGTGGAACTCGGGGTTGACGCAGCCGAGCTCGTCGCGTCCGGCTCTCGTAGCACGCCTCGACCTCGGCGTGGCACATCGGCAGCGCCGGCGACGTCGCCCGCACGGCGCCGAAGCCGCCGCGCCGCGACTCGGCCGCGCGCAGCAGGTCGAGGTCGATCTCGACCGTCGAAGACCTTCATGCATGCAGCCCATGTACGTGTGGCCGAACTCCTCGTACGCGTAGACGAACGGGCACGCCGCGCTCGACGCACGCGCCGGGATACACGACCTTGTCGCAGTGGACGCTCGCAGCGGCGGCATTCGACCTCGTCCTGGGGCCGGAGCGGAAGCTCGGTCGGCTGGGCGCCGCCTGCTCGCGTATCTCCATGACCTGATTGTGGGTGCGGACGACCACGCTCCGCAAGACTTGACAAGCGCGCGCGTCTCGAGCGCTAGGCGCCGCGAGCCGGCGCGCGACGTTGAGGACGTCCAGCTGCGTGAACGCCTGGTAGTCGGGCTCGCGCGCCGTCCGGGTGCTCGTCGGCCCGGAACCAGAGCGCCTGCACGGTCGTCATCCCGAGCCTCGGCCGCGCCGCGGACGTCCTCGTAGAGCCGGTCGCCGACGAAGAGCGCCTGCTCCGGCTCGACCTCGAGCGCCTCGAGCGCCCGCTCGAAGATCGCCGGGTGCGGCTTGCGCATCCCGACCTCCGAGGAGAAGACGCTGAAGTCGAGCCGCTCGCGCGAGCCCCATCTGCTCGAGGTCGCGGTGCAGCAGCCAGCCCGGGTCGAACGCGTTCGAGACGAGGCCGAGCTTGAGCCCGCGCTCGCGCAGCGCCTCGAGCAGCGCGTGCGTGTGCGCCGCCGAGCACGCGGGCCGGCTCCCAGGCGCGGTGCTCGGCCTCGAGGAAGCGGTCGAGCTGCTGCTCGTCGACCTCGATCGCCGAAGTCGCGCGAGCAGCCGCCGCACGAGCTGCGGGTACTCGATCTCCTCGATCGTCCCCGGCGCCCAGAAGAGCGGCTCGTACTCGCTCGCGGAAGTGCTCGGTCAGCTCGTCGGCGCGCGCAGGCCGTCGCGTCCGATGCGCCGCGAGCCCGGCGCGGTGGCCGGCCGCGACCAGCTCGGGCGAGTACGCGAACTGCATCAGCGTGTCGCCCCAGTCGAAGAGAACTGCCTCGAGCATCGGCTGGCTACGCTAGCGCGCGTGGCGCCGCAAGCTCCTCTGGGCGTCGCTCGTGCTGGCCCCGATCACGCTTCTCGCTGCGCTTCGTCGTTCCACGCCGGCGACACGACGCTGTTCGTCGCTCGCGGCGCGCGCGCTCGATCCCGCTCGCGTGGCTGATCGGCGAGGCGACCGAGCACGCGGCGCGAGCACACCGGGCCCGGGATCGGCGGCTTCCTGAACGCGAGCTTCGGCAACGCGCCGGAGCTGATCATCGCGCTGCTTCGCCGTCAACGACGGCGCTGCCCGACGTCGTCCGCGGCTCGCTCGCCGGCAGCGTCGTCTCGAACATCCTGCTCGTGCTCGGCGTCGCGCTGATCTTCGGCGGCCAGGCGGCACGGGCGGCCGCTCGACCGCTTCTCGCTGCTGCTCCAGCTCGGCCTCGTGCTCGTTGCGGCCGTGCTCTTCCTCGTGCCCTCGGTGCCCGGCTGGAGCGGCGACCCGGAGCGGCACTCGCTCGCGCGTCGCTCATCGATCCCGGTCGCGATCGTGCTGCTCGTCCTCTACGTCGCGCGTCACCAGGTCTCGGCTGCGCCGGCACAAGCGCCTGCACGAGGAGAGCGGCGACGAGGCGGCCGCGGCGGCTGGACGCTGCCGCGTCTCGCTGGTCGCGCTCGGCGCGGCGACGGTCGTCACGGCGTTGATCAGCGAGACGCTCGTGCACTCGCTCGACGCGTTCGCCGAGTCGGTCGGCCTGTCGCGAGTTCTTCATCGCGGCGGTGATCGTCGCGATCGTCGGCAACGCGGCCGAGCACGGCGGCGCGATCGTGATCGCGCGCGCGCGGCAAAGCTGCCGCTCGCGACCGAGATCGCGCGTCTCCTCGAGCGCGCAGGTCGCGCTGCTGGTGACCCCGGCGGTCGCGCTGCTCTCGTGGCTCGTGCAGCCGGCGCTTGCCGCTCACGTTCCGGCCGATCGAGCTCGCCGGCGATGGGCGGCGCGGCCGCTGCTCGTCGCGCTGCTGCTCGCCGACGGCCGCGGCGCGCCGCTGGGAAGGCTTCCTGCTCGTCGCCGTCTACGCCGGCGTGGCGTTCGGCTTCTACGTCGCCGGCGACCGCTAGTGCCTGCGGGCCGAAGACCTCAGGCGTGCGCGTGAACGGGTACGTCGCCCAGTAGAGCTTCACGACCTCGCCGTTCTCGTCGCGCACGACGCGCAGCAGCTCGCCGCGCTCGCGGCCCGAGACGACGCGGAAGCGGTCGTCGCCTCGCCGGCTCGAACACCGACGGCTCGCGCTCGGGCGGCGCGTCCGCGAGCCGCGCTTCGAGCTTGCCGCCGCGCCAGCTGAAGATCGACTCGTCGCCCTCCGACCACCAGCGGCCCGAGCAGCGGCGCGATCTCCGCCGGCGGCGCGCTCCTCGGGCGCCCACGGCTCAGACTCAGGCGCCAGCTCGTCGAGCGCCGCCTCGGCGAGCCGCGAGCCCGGTCGGGCTCAGCTTCGGCCAGCTGCCGCGCGTTCGTCAGCACGACCGCCCCGATCCGGTCGCGGCGCGAGTAGGCGAGGATCGAGAGGAAGCCCGGGAAGCCGCCGGTGTGCCCGCCGAAGATCCGCTCGCCGCGTCGCCAGAGCTCGATCCCGAGGCCCCAGCCGAGCGTCCAGCTCGGCGTCGGCCATCATCGTGCAGGTCGTGCATCTCCGTCGGCCGACGCGGGCGTCGAGCACCGCCTCGTCCGGGTCGCAGAGGAACGCGCCCCAGCGCGCGAGGTCGCCGACCGTGCTGCAGAGCCCGACTCGCCGCCCTTGCCGCCGAGCTCGAGCACGGGCTCGCGCAGCACCGACGTCCGAGTAGGGCTCGACGAAGTACGGCAGCGCGGCGCCGTCGCCCGGCCCCCACGTCGTCCGCGTCGAGCCCGAGCGGGCCGAGCAGCCGCTCCTCGACGTAGTCGCGGAACGGCGTGCCCGAGATCCGCGCGACGACGATCGCCGAGCAGCGCGTAGGCGAGGTTCGAGTAGTGCCACGCCGCCATCGGCGGCAGCACCTGCTCGGCCTCGCTGCAGCGCCGCGCAGCAGCTCCTCCTCGTCGGGGAACGGTGAGCGTCTCCCAGATCTCGCCCGGCGGCTCGCGCTGCAGGCCGGAGGCGTGCGCGAGCATCCGGCGCAGCGTCGGCGTCCCGTGCGCGGCCTCGGGCAGGTGCTGCTCGAGAGCGGGTCGTCGAGGTCGAGCTTGCCCGCGTCGCGCAGCTGCATGACCGACGACGGCGGTGAACGTCTTCGTGATCGAGCGCGACCGCGTACTGCGTGTCCGGCGTCGCCTCGACGCCCTGCTCGACGTCGGCGAGCCCGACCGCGTCGCTCCAGGCGAGCTCGCCGCCGCGGAAGACGGCCGCGCTGACGCTGCGGCAGCGCGCCCGCCGCGCTGCGCGCTCGAGCACGAGGCGCCGGTAGCGCTCAGGCGCGGGCAAGGCTCCCAGCGCGCGCGGAATCAGCTCGATCGCGCGCTCGATGTCCTCGTCGCCGACGTCGAGGTGCGTGACCGCGCGCAGCATCGTCGGGTGCACGGTCATCGAGAGGCCGACGCCCTGCTCGCGCACAGCCGCGTCCAGCGCCTCCGTCGCGCGTCGAGCCCGAGCGGGCCGACGTCGACCTGGACGAAGTTCGTCTCGACCTGCTCGAGGTCGACCGGCACGCCGGCCGTCGTGCAGCCCTCCGCCAGCCGCCGCGCGCGCGCGTGGTCCTCGGCGAGCCGGTCGACGTTGTGCTCGAGCGCGTAGACGCCGGCCGCGGCGACGATCCCCGCCTGCCGCATCGCGCCGCCGAACAGGTGCTTCAGCCGCCGCGCCTTCGCCATCAGCTCGGCGAGCCGGCGACGAGCGCGCCGAGCGGGCAGCCGAGGCCCTTCGAGAGGCAGAGCGTGACCGTGTCGAAGCGGCCGCCGATCTCGGCGGCCGGGACGCCGAGCGCGACCGCCGCGTTCAGCAGCCGCGCGCCGTCGAGGTGCAGGCGCAGGCCGAGCTCGCGCGCGGTCGCGACGATCGCCTCGACCTCGTCGAGCGGCCAGACGCGCCCGCCCGAGCGCGTTGTGCGTGTTCTCGACCGAGACGATCCGCGTCGCGCGGCGTGTGCGTCGTCGTCGCCTCGGCGCACGGTCTCGCGCAGCTGCTCCGGCGTGAAGCGCCCGGCCACGCAGGGCAGCTGCCGCGTCATCAGGCCGGCGTGGACGGCCGGGCCGCCGAGCTCGGAGATGAAGATGTGCGAGTTCTCCTCGGCGACCACCTCGTCGCCGGGCTCGCCGAGCGATGCGCAGCGCGATCTCGTTCGCCATCGTCGCGGTCGGGACGAAGACCGCCTCCTCCTGGCCGAGCAGCTCCGCGGCACGCGCGCTCGAGCTCGTTGACGGTCGGGTCCTCGCGCCTCTGCTCGTCGCCGACCTCGGCGGCCGCGATCGCGCGCGCGCATCGCCGGCGTCGGCTTGCGTCTTGGTGTCGGAGCGGAGGTCGATCATCAGAACGCCCTTCGGTGCCTCGACGGCGCGCCGCGGCGCCGGCTCGGCCGAGAGGTCCGGGTGCTCGTCGAACAGGTAGCGGACGACCACCCGCTTGGCCGCCTTGACCTCGTCGAGCCGCCCGACCGGCGCGGCCGTGCGGCGCCGCCTTCAGCAGCTCCGGGTCCTCGGCCGCCTCGCGCGGCGATCGCGAGCATCGCGTCGGCGAACGCGTCGAGCGTCTCCTTCGGCCTCGGTCTCGGTCGGCTCGATCATCAGCGCCTCGGGCACGACGAGCGGGAAGTAGATCGTCGGCGGGTGGAAGCCGTAGTCCATCAGCCGCTTGGCGACGTCGAGCGCCGTGACGCCGTGCTCGCGCTTCAGCGTCCGCGCCGAGAGCACGAACTCGTGCATGCAGAGCCGGTCGAACGGCAGGTCGTAGGCGTCCCGCAGCCGCGCGAGCAGGTAGTTCGCGTTCAGCACGGCGACCTCGGACATCTCGCGCAGCTGCGGCCCGTACGCGCGGATGAACGCGTACGAGCGGACGAAGACGCCGAACGGCCCGGTGAAGCCGCGCACCTTGCCGATCGACTTCGGCCGGTCGTAGTCGAGCCGGAACGCGCTCGCCGTCGCGGCACGACCGCCGGCACCGGCAGGAACGGCTCGAGCCGCTCGCGCGACCGCGATCGGCCCGCCGCCGGGCCCGCCGCCGCCGTGCGGCTGCGAGAACGTCTTGTGCAGGTTGATGTGGACGATGTCGAAGCCCATGTCGCCGGGCCGCGAGATCCCGCAGACGGCGTTCAGGTTCGCGCCGTCGTAGTACATGAGCGCGCCGGCGCCGTGGAAGATCGCGCGCGATCTCCTCGATGTTCTCGTCGAACAGGCCGAGCGTCGACGGGTTCGTGAGCATCAGCCCGGCGGTGTGCTCGTCGACCTTGCCGCGCAGGTCGTCGACGTCGATGTTCCCGCGCGCGTCGGTCTTGACCGGCGTCGAGCTCGTAGCCGGCCATCGTCACGCTCGCCGGGTTCGTGCCGTGCGCGGTGTCGGGGATCGACGATCTTGCGCCGCTGCTCGTCCTCGCCGCGGTCGGCGAAGTACGCGCGCATCAGCATCAGGCCGGTCAGCTCGCCCTGCGAGCCGGCGGCCGGCTGCAGCGAGACGGCGTCGAGGCCGGTGACCTCGGCGAGGATCTCCTGCAGCTCGCCAGCATCAGCTCGAGCGCGCCCTGCGCGCCGTCCTCCTCCTGGAGCGGGTGGAGGTCGCGGAAGCCGGGCAGCGCCGCGAGCCGCTCGTTGACGCGCGGGTTGTGCTTCATCGTGCAGGAGCCGAGCGGGTAGAAGCCGGTGTCGATCCCGAAGTTGCGCGTCGAGAGCTCGGTGAAGTGGCGGACGAGCTCGGGCTCGGCGAGCTCGGGCAGGCGCGGCGGCTCGGCGCGGCGCGAGCTCGGCGGGCACCTCGGCGGCGGGAGGCTCGTGGCTGCGGCAGCGCGCCCGCGCGGCGGCCGGCCTGCGACTTCTCGTAGATCAGCTTCACGCGCGACCTCGCGAGCACCTCCGCCGAGCCGGTCGATCTCGGCCGGCGTGCGCTTCTCGGTGACGCGCCACGAGCAGCGCGTCGTCCATGCCCGGGTAGTCGCGGCCGAGCGCGTAGCCCGGGTGCACGCCGCTGCTCGCGCGCGTCGCGGACGACCTCGTGCGGCGGGCCGTCCGACGCGGACGGCAAACTCCTTGAATGTTGTCTGATCTGGAAACGCGAGTCGGGAGCCCGAGCCGCTCCTTCGCGTGCTCGGCGAGGGCCATGCAGGTCTCCCCACCTCGCGGAGCCCCTGCGGGCCCGAGCCACGAGAGGTAGACGAGCCCGGCCAGCGCGAGCAGCGTCTGGTTGGTGGTGATGTTCGAGGTCGCCTTCTCGCGCCGGATGTGCTGCTCGCGGGTCTGCAGGGTGAGGACATAGCCGCGGTTCGCCCGCGGCGTCGGTCGTCTCGCCGACGATCCGGCCGGGCATCCGCCGGATGAAGTCGGAGCGCGCGGCGAGGAACCCGTAGTGCGGGCCGCCGTAGCGACGGGTAGTTGCCCGCCGCCTGCCCCTCGCCGATCGCGATCGCGCAGCCGTAGCTGCCCGGCGCCTCGAGCACGCCGAGCGAGATCGGGTCGACGTGCGCGACCGGCGAGCGCCTCGGCGTCGTTCGCCGCGGCGGCGAGCTCGGGCGCCGGCTCGAGGCAGCCGAAGAAGTTCGGCTGCTGGAAGATCACGCAGGCGGCGTCGCCGGCGGCCGCGCGCGAGCTCGTCCGGGTCGGTCGCGCCGTCGCGGTGCGGCACCTCGACGACCTCGAGCCCGAAGCCCGGCGCGTAGGTCTTCACGACCTGCCGCACCTGCGGGTTCGTCGCCTCGGTGACGACGACCTTCGTGCGGCCGGTCGCGTGCTTCGCGACGAAGCAGGCGTCCGCGGCGACGGTCGTGCCGTCGTAGCCCGGACGCGTTCGAGACGTCCATCCCGGTCAGCTCGCAGATCGCGGTCTGGTACTCGAAGATCGCCTGCAGGACGCCCTGGCTCATCTCGGGCTGGTACGGCGTGTACGCGGTCAGGAACTCGCCGCGCTGCAGCACGGCGTCGACGATCGCCGGGACGTAGTGGTCGTAGATGCCGGCGCCGAGGAACGACAGCTCGCGCCGACGTGCACGTTCTCGCGCGGCGAGCTCCTCGAGGTGCGCGTCAGCTCCTGCTCGGACAGCGCCGGCGTCGAGGTCGAGCTCGCGCTCGAAGCGGACGCCGCGCGGGATGTCGCGGAAGAGCTCCTCGACCGACGAGACGCCGATCGCCGCGAGCATCGCCTCGCGGTCGGCGTCGGTCAGCGAGAGGTAGCTCACGCTGCTCGGCCAGATGCTGCTTGTACGCCGCCGGCGTCGAGCAGCGCGTCGGCCTCGCCGGGTCGCTCAGCCGGATCGCGCACGAGCCAGCCGTCGCCGTACGGGTCGTCGTTCACCGTCTCGGGCGCGTCGACGACCTGCTGGTTGACCTCGAGCACCTCGCCCGAGAGCGGCGCGATCACGTCGGAGACGGCCTTGACCGACTCGACCTCGCCGTAGCGACCGATCCTTCGCGACCGTCGCGCCCTCCTCGGGCGGCTCGAAGTGGACGAGCTCGCCGAGCGCGTCCTGCGCGAACCACGTGATCCCGAGACGTCGCCTCGTCGCCCTCGATCCGCGCCCAGTCGTGCTCGCGGTGGTACCGGAGGTCGTCCGGGTAGCTCTCGGCCGCGGCCACTCAGCGCTCCTCTCGCTGGTAGATCGGCTTCTTGACCACGCGCGCGCGGCGGGGCCGGCCGCGGACGTCGATCGTCAGCTCGGTGCCCGGCTGCGCGCTGCGCGGCGGGCACGTAGCCCAGGCCGATCCCGCGCTCGAGCATCGGCGAGTGCGAGCCGGACGTGACCTCGCCGCCCTCGGCGATCGCCATGCCCTGCCGCGGGATCGCCTGCTCGTCCATCACGAAGGCGACGAGCTTCCGCTCGGGCCCGTCCGCCTTGATCGCGCCGCAGCTCGTCGGCGCCGGTGAACTCCTTGTCGAGCGCGCAGACCCAGCCGAGCCCGGCGGAGATCGCGTCGGTGTCCGGCGCGATGTCGTTGCCGTGCAGCGGGTAGCAGACCTCGAGCCGCAGCGTGTCGCGCGCGCCGAGCCCGCAGGGCGTGACGCCGCGCTCGAGCACGCGATCCCACAGCTCGCCGGCGTCGTCGGTCGGCGACCAGCAGCTCGACGCCCTCCTCGCCGGTGTAGCCGGTGCGGTTGACCATGCACCGCGACGCCGTCGATCTCGCCGTCGGCGAACGTGAAGGCCGGCGCGGCAGGCGAGGCCGAGCCGCTCGAGCGCGCGCGGGCCCTGCACCGCGAGCAGCGCGTAGCTCGTCGGAGACGTCGCGCACGTCCGCGCCCGGTGCCTCGCGCTCGTGCAGCCAGTCGAAGTCGGCCTCGCGGTTCGACGGCGTTCACGATCAGGAGGAAGCGCTGCGGGTCGAGCTCGTAGACGATCAGGTCGTCGACGATCCCGCCGCTGCTCGTTGGTGAGCAGCGTGTACTGCGCGCCGGCCCGGGCTCGATGCCTGATCGAGGTCGTTCGAGAGCAGCGGCCTGGAGCAGCTCGTGCGCGCGCGGGCCTTCGACCTCGAGCTCGCCCATGTGCGAGACGTCGAAGACGCCGGCGTCGGTCCGCACCGCGCGGTGCTCGGGGATCACGCCCTCGTACTGCACGGGCATCTCCCAGCCGGCGAACGGCACGAGCCGCGCGCCGAGCGCGACGTGGCGCTCGTAAAGCGGCGTGCGGAGCAGCGTCTGCATCGGCCGCTGATGCTAATGGAGCCCAGAACGGAGCCGCCCCGGCTTCGGCTGAGAGCCGACGCCGGGGCGGCCGGACCAGGTCATCGCGGGTCAACCGTCACGGTCGACCCGAGAGGGCACGCGAATCCTCACCGCAGTCCGCGGTCGTTAAACCTCGCTTTGCGAATCGGCTCGAGCTAGCCGTCGCGCAGGAACGGACGGCACCTCGAGCACGTCGTCCGAGACCTCGAAGCGCTCGGCCGGCACCTCGCGGCGGCGTCTCGGCCTCGCTCGTCGGCCGGCTCCTCGGCGCCGCCGACGCCGGCGCAGCCGCGCCGGTCCGAAGCCCGTGGCGATCACGGTCACGCGCACCTCGTCGCCCAGCGCCTCGTCGATCACGGCGCCGAAGATGACGTTCGCGTTCTGGTCGGCGGCGCTCGTGACGACCTCGGCCGCCTCGTTCACCTCGAACAGGCCGATGTCGGGCCGCCGGTGATGTTGAGCAGGATGCCGGTCGCGCCCTCGATCGACGACTCGAGCAGCGGCGACGAGACCGCGGCGCGCGCCGCCTCGGCCGCGCGGTTCTCGCCTGACGCCGCGCCGATGCCCATCAGCGCCGAGCCGGCGTCGCGCATGATCGTGCGCACGTCGGCGAAGTCGAGGTTGACGAGCCCGGGCATCGTGATCAGGTCGGTGATGCCCTGCACGCCCTGGCGCAGGACGTCGTCGGCCATCGCGGAACGCGTCGACGATCGACGTGCGCTTCTCGACGACCTGCAGCAGCCGGTCGTTCTCGATCACGATCAGCGTGTCGACCTGCTCGCGCAGCTCGTCGATGCCCGCGCTCGGCCTGCTCGGCGCGCGTGCGGCCCTCGAACGCGAACGGCCGCGTGACGACGCCGACCGTCAGCGCGCCGAGCTCGCTGCGCGAGCTCGGCGACGATCGGCGCGCGCGCCGGTGCCGGTGCCGCCGCCCTCGCCGGCGGTGACGAAGACCATGTCGGCGCCCTTCAGCGCCTCCTTCAGCTCGTCGCGGCTCTCCGTCGCGGCGGCGCTGCCCGACCGTCCGGGTCGGCGCCCGCGCCGAGGCCGCGCGTCGACGTCGGAGCCGATCTGGATCTTCACGTCGGCGTCGCACATCAGCAGCGCCTGCGCGTCGGTGTTCACGGCGATGAACTCGACGCCGGCAGGCCCGCGTCGACCATCCGGTTGACGGCGTTCGTGCCGCCGCCGCCGACGCCGACGACCTTGATCACCGCCAGGTAGTTCCCGCGTCTGATCCCTCATGCTCAACTCGTCTCTACCTCAAGCTTTACTGGACAGTACGTCTTCAGCGCCGGGCAGGGTACGCCTCGCCGAGTGCGCGCTGTCAACGCCGATCGCGGCGCGAAACTCTAACGCTCAAGCTGAGAGTTGAGGGTTGTACCCCGCGACCGGGCGCTCCGGGAACGCTGACGTCCACGTACGCGATAGCCGCCGTGCGCGAGGATGCCCGGCAGGATGCGCGCGGCGATCGCGAGCTTCGAGCCGGATCGCTCGAGCTCGCCCAGGCGGAGCTCGAGCCCGAGCCGAGCAGCGAGCGTGAGGTCGTCGCTCGCGCACGCGCACCATCCGGATGCGGCCGCGGAAGCTGCGCGAGTCGCGCCAGAGCCAGCGCCGACACGCGCGCAGGCCGAAACGATCGGTGATCGGCGCGCCGACTTCCGGGTCGCCGGAATGCGCGAGCCAGATCCGCGGCAGAGCCGGACGGGCGTGCGACCGGCAGCGGCGCGATCACCCGCGCGCTCGCCGCCACGAGCCAGGCCTTCGCGCCGCGCCGGGCAACGGCGACGGGATGCTCGGGCGCGACGGTCACCCGCAGCGTGTGCGGGAAGTCTCGGTCGTAGGCGACAGGCCGCAACGTCGGGAAGCGCGCGCGAGTCGCCGGTCGATCTCCGACGACGTCGAGCGACGAGCAGGCTCTGGCCCTCGAGCGGTCGCGAGCGCCGCGCGCACGTGCCCGGCGACGCGCGGCGGCGCGCCTGCGACCTCGATCGGTGTCGAGCGCGAACATCGGCGTCTCGCGCGCGAGCACGTACAGCCCGACGGCGCCGAGCCACGATCGCGAAGCCGAGCGAGCAGCGAGCGGCCGGACGGAAGCGGCGCGCATGATCGGAGCGCGCTCGCATGCGTCCCGGGAAGCGGGATCACGGCTGCGCGGGCTCGCGCACGCTGAGGCCGGCGCTCGGGCACGAGCGCGGCTTTCGCCGCGGCGGTCGCAGCGCTCCTACCCGAGCGGCGGCAGCTCGAGCGGGCCGAGGAACTCGACCTCGTGCACGAGCTCGACCCCGAACTGCTCGAGCGCGCGCCGCCGGGCCTCGGCCATCAGCGCGATCGCGTCGCGCCGTCCGTGCTCCGTCCGCGTTCTCGATGAAGTTCGCGTGCCGCGGCGAGATCTGCGCGCCGCCGATCCGGTGGCCCTTCGAGCCCGCACGCCTCGAGCATCCGGCCCGCGGTCAGCTCGTGCTCGCGGGTTCTTGAAGACGCTCCCGAAGGTGCGCTTGTTCGTCGGCTGCGCGGCCTTGCGCAGCGCCTGGAGGCGCGCGACGTTCGCCTTGATCTCGCTCCTCCGGCAGCGGCGTCGAGCGCGGAACTCGGCTCGCGCGACGACCTGGCCGTGGCGGAAGCCCGAGTGCCGGTAGCTGAGCCCGAGCTCCGCCGGAGTCGAGCCAGCGCGCCCCGTCCGCCGTCGACGACGAGCGCGCGCTCGAGGATCGTCGCGCCAGTCGCTGCCGTACGCGCCCGGCGTTCATCCACACGCCGCCGCCGATCGTGCCGGGGATCGCGCACGCGAACTCGAAGCCGCCGAGGCCGGCCGCGCGCGCGCGGTGCAGGCAGACCGCGTTCGCCGCGCCGCCGCCGGCGACGCAGCGGCTCGCCGTCGACCGTCGGCCGTCCGCGAGCTCGCCGCCGAGCTTCAGCACGAGCGCCGTCGACGCCCTCGTCGGCGACGAGCAGGTTCGAGCCGAGCCCGACCGTCGCAACCGGCGAGCTCCCGCTCGCGCGCCCAGGCGAGCGCCTCCTCGCAGCTCGTCGAGCGTCTCCGGGCGCGCGAAGGCGCCGCGCAGGCCCGCCGGTGCCGAGCGGTCGTGAAGCGCGCGAGCGGCGACGCCCTCCTCGATGTTCACGCGAGCTCCTCGAGGAGCAGCGGCGCCGCCGCGGTCGACGTCGCCGGCGCCGATCGTCGAGCACGAGGTCGCCGGGCCGCGCGCGCCGCGCGAGGAACCGGACGCGCGTCTTCGAGCTCCGGCGTCCAGGCGACGCGGCATCCCGGCCGCTCCGCCGCGAGCGCCTCGACGACGAGCTTGCCGCTCGACGCCCGTCGACCGGCTCCTCGCGCGCCGCGTAGACGCTCGTCGACCGCGACCGCGTCGGCCGCCGCGAGCGCGGCGCGAGCTCGTGCGGCGAGATGGCGCGTGCGCGAGTAGAGGTGCGGCTGGAAGAGGACGAGCACGCGCCGCCGGCCGCCGCGTCCCGCGCGGCCGCGAGCGTCGCCGCGATCTCCGCGGGTGGTGGCGCGTAGTCGTCGTAGACGCGCGACGCCGCCGCGCCTCGCCGCGCAGCTCGAAGCGCCGCGCCGCGCCGCGCGAACTCGGCGCAGCACGCGCTCGGCGTCGTCCCGCTCGACGCCGGCGAGCTCGAGCGCCGCGAGCGCCGCGGCGGCGTTGCGCCGGTTGTGCTCGCCGGGCAACGCGAGCTCGAAGTCGACCGGCTCCAGCTCGTCGCCGCGCACGACGTGCCGGCGCGCGGCGAGCCAGCCGCTCGAACAGCGCCTCGCACCTCGGCGCGCGACGCGAAGGTCGCGTGGTGGTCGAGGTCGACGTTGCGTGACGCACCGCGATCTCGCGGGCGCAGCAGCTCGATCGAGCGGTCCGACTCGTCGCCCTCGACGACGAGCCAGCCCTCTCCGGCGCCGCGCGTTCCCGCCGAGCTGCGGGATCTCGCCGCCGATCAGGAACGCCGGATCGCGCCCGAGCCGGTCGAGCACGAAGGCGATCATCGCCGTCGGTCGTCGTCTTGCCGTGCGCGCCCGGCGACGACGATCGAGGGCGCAGCGCGACGAGCTCGGCGAGCAGCTCCGCGCGCGGCGTCTTCACGCGCGCGGCCTGCCTCGGGTTGTCCGGCCGATCGCGCTGGAGACGACGACCTCGCAGCCGTCCGGGACGCTCGCCGCGTCGTGCCCGATCGTCACCGGGATCCCGGCCGCGCTCGAGCCGGCTCGACGTACGGCGATCGCGTCGCGGTCCCAGCCGCCGACCTCCGCGCCCCACGCCTGCGCGACGCAGCGCGTAGCGCGCGACATGCCCGCGCCGCCGATCCCGACGAACCAGAGGCGCCTACCCTCGAGCGGACGCAAGCGCGATCAGCTCCTCCGCGATCTCGTCGGCCGCGTCCGGCCGCGCGACGCCGCAGCATCGCCGCGCTCATCTGCCTCGAGCCGGTCCGGGTCGCCGAGCAGCGAGCGCACGAGCTCCGGCACGCGGCCGAGCTCGCGTCTCCGGCACGACGATCGCGCCGCCGCGCGCGCTCGAAGTAGCGCGCGTTCTTCGTCTGGTGGTCGGCGGTCGCGAACGGGTACGGGACGAGGATCGCCGGCTTGCCCGCGGCCGCGAGCTCCCAGACCGTCGACCGCCCGCGCGTGCGAGCGCGAGGTCGGCGGCGCCGAGCGCCGCGCCGAAGTCGTCGGTGCACGGCACGCAGCCGGTAGTCGTCGCGCGCGACACGCGCGCGCGCAGCGCGTCGTAGTCGCGCTCGCCGCGAGACGTGCAGGACGCCGGGCCCGCCTCGCCGAACGCCTCGACCGCGAGCTCGTTCAGCGCACGCGCGCCCTGGCTGCGCGCCGGCGACGAGCAGCACCGGCCCGTCCGCGGGCAGGCCGAAGCTGCGCGCGCGCCTCCGTCGCGCGGCAGCGGCCGCGCGTCGCCGGGATCGGCCGGCCGGTGACCGCGGTACTTCGGCGCGCTCGCGGCCCGGCGATCGGATACGCGAGGAAGACGCGCTCGCGCAAACGGCGCCGCGAGCCGGTTCGCGAGCCCGAGGTGCGCGTCGGCCTCCGTCAGCGCGGCGGGGATCCGCCGCCGCGCCGCGGCGAGCACCATCGGCCCGGCCACGTAGCCGCCGCCGCCGAGCACGACGTCCGGCCGCCGCCGCGCGAGGATCCGCTCGCAGGCGCGCGGCGCGCGCGAGCGCGTGCAGCGCCGCGCGAGCCTGCGCGAGCCCGGGCCGGCGCGGCAGCCCGCTGACGCGGAAGGTGTCGAGCTCGAAGCCCGCCTCAGGAACGAGCCGCGCCTCGGCGCGATCCGGCGACCCGGCGAACGTCACGTGCACGCCGCGCGCGCGCAGCGCCTCCGCGACCGCGAGCGCGGGCAGCACGTGACCGGCCGTCCCGCCGGCTGCGATCAGGCACGCTGAGCGCTCGCGCTCCGCCATTGCCCGCGATGTTAAGGAGGATGCCGACCGAGGCGAGCGCGACCACGAGGCTCGAGCCGCCGTAGGAGACGAACGGCAGCGGGATTCCGGTCAGCGGCGCGAGGCCCATGACGGCCGCGAGGTTGATCGCCGCCTGGCCGCAGACGAGCGCCGTCAGCCCGGCGGCGAGCCGCTTGCCGAACGGATCGCGGCAGCTGGAGCGCGATCCTGCAGCCCGGCGTAGGCGAACGCGCGTACGCGGCGATCACGCGCGGCCGCGCCGACGAGCCCGAGCTCCTCGCCGATGATCGCGAAGATCATGTCGGTGTGCGCCTCGGGCAGGTAGTTGACCTTCTGCGACGCTCTGCCGAGCCCGACGCCGAAGATGCCGCCCGAGCCGAGGCCGATCATCGCCTGCACGGTCTGGAAGCCGGCGCCCTGCGCGTCGTGCCACGGGTTGAGGAAGCTGAAGAGGCGCGCGCGCCGGTACGGCTCGAACCAGATCGCGAGCGAGGCCGAGCGCGGCCGCGATCCGAGCCGCCGGCGCCGAGCGTCCGCAGCCGGCGTGCCCGCGACGAGCAGCATCGCGGCCGAGCATCACGCACGATCGCGATCGCGGTGCCGAGGTCGGGCTCGAGCAGGATCAGGCCGCAGAAGACCGCGGTCGACGAGGCCGATCGGCCGCCAGAGCTCGCCGAGCGTCTGCGGCGGCGCGGCGCCGCGCGAGGTAGCGCGGCGGCCCAGACCGCGAGCGCGAGCTTCGCGAGCTCGGACGGCTGGAAGACGAGCGGGCCGACGCCGATCCAGCGGCGCGCGCCGTTCACCGCGCTGCCCGATCACGAGCACGGCGAGCAGGAGCACGAAGCTCGTCGAGCGATCAGCGTCGGCGCGAGCGCGGCGCAGGACGCGGATAGTCGATCCGCGACGCGACGACCATCAGCGACGACGCCGAGCAGCGCGTAGATCGCCTGGCGCTTGAGGTAGTACGCGGGTCGCCGTCGCCGAGCGCGGCCGACGCCGAGGTCGCGCTGTAGACCATCACGAGGCCGAACGCGACCAGGCCGAGCGTGACGAGGACGAGGACGCTCGACTTCGAGCTGGCCGCGCTTCACCCGGACAGGTTCTGCACCAGCCTCCTGAATTCCTCGCCGCGCTCCTCGAAGTCGCGGAACTGGTCGTAGCTCGCGCAGGCCGGCGAGAGCAGGACGACGTCGCCCGGCTCGGCCTCGATCGCGCGCGAGCGGCGCGTCGCCAGGTCGCCGTCGCGCTGCGGCCTCGGGGATCGCGTCGCGGCGAGCTCGTCCGCGGTCTCGCCGATCAGGTGGACGCTGCCGCACGTTCGGCCCGATCGCGGCGGCGAGCGGCGTGAAGTCCTCGCCCTTGCGCGAGCCGCCGAGGATCAGGTGCACGCGGCTCGTCGTCGTAGGCGGCGAGCGCGCGCGGCGCGGCGGCGACGTTCGTCGCCTTCGAGTCGTTCACGTAGCGGACGCCGTTCAGCTCGCGCGACCGAGCTCGAGGCGGTGCGGGACGCCCGGGAACGTGCGCGAGCGCCTCGCGCGATCTGCGTCGTCGGCGATCCCGGCGCGCGCGCGGCCGCCGCGGTCGCCGCGGCGGCGTTCTCGCGGTTGTGCGCGCCGCGGATCAGCGGCTCGGCGGGCAGCGCGGTCGTCGGCGCGAGAACTCGATCCCGTCGAGCGCCGAGGCCGCCGCGGGACGACCGCGTGTCGCGCGCGCCGCTCGAAGATCCGCAGCTTCGCGTCGCGGTAGGCCTCGAACGAGCCGTGCCGGTCGAGGTGGTCCGGCTCGAGGTTCAGCAGCACGGCGACCTCGCAGGCGAGCTCGTGGACGTCCTCGAGCTGGAAGCTCGACAGCTCGCAGACGACCAGCGCTCCGGCTCGACGCGCCGTCGAGCTCGGTCAGCGCGCGGCCGACGTTGCCCGCGACCGGCGCGCCGCAGGCATCGCGCCGAGCAGCTCGCGTGGTCGTCGTCTTGCCGTTCGTGCCGGTGACGCCGACGAGCCGCGCGCTGGAGCAGCCGGTAGCCGAGCTCGACCTCGCTCCAGATCGGCGATGCCGCGCCGCTCGGCCTCGCGCGACGAGCGGCG
>ERZ1370068.7726-contig-6626_pt1 | contig 28409 bp, 51 predicted proteins | sample MGYA00561227_ERZ1370068 | MGnify/ENA primary metagenome ERZ1370068 (study PRJEB38410, sample SAMEA6850437) | metagenome | study: Metagenomic assessment of the ecological functions of the soil: analysis of the soil microbiota associated with the...
GGCAGGTCGTGCAAGCGGGCCAGCCGCTCCTCGCGCTCGTGCAGATCGACGACGTGTGGGTGACGCGCGAACTCGAAGGAGACGCAGCTGAAAGACATGCGCCCCGGCCAGCGCGCGAAGGTGGAAGTCGACGCGCTTGGCGGCCGCGAGTTCAACGGCAAGGTGGACAGCATCGCCGGCGCGACCGGCGCTCGTTTCAGCCCTGCTGCCGCCGGAGAACGCGACCGGCAATTTCGTCAAGGTGGTGCAGCGCGTGCCGGTGAAGATCGTGCTGGACGGCGCCCAGGATCCCGAGAAGCTGCTGCGGCCGGGGATGTCGGTGGTGGCACACGACGGTGCACGAAATAGCTAGCCACGGAGGACACGGAGGACAAGAAGCGCACAGGCGACTTTTCCTCTGTGTCCTCCGTGTCCTTGTGGTGAGAGTTGGCGTTCGTGACTGAACAGAAACCCATCAACCCTGGATCATCGCGATCGCGGTGATGTTCGCGACCTTCATGGAGGTGCTCGACACCACCGTCGTGAACGTGTCGCTGCCGCACATCGCCGGCAGCCTGTCGGCGACGATCGACGAAGCGACCTGGGCGCTGACCGTCGTATCTCGTCGCCAACGCGATCATCCTGCCGATGACCGGCTGGCTCGCCGAGCATGTTCGGCCGCAAGAACCTGCTGATGCTGTCGGTGATCGGCTTCACCGCCGCGTCGTTCCTGTGCGGCCTGGCGCCGAACGCTGCGGCACGCTCGATCCTCTTCCGCATCCTGCAGGGCGCGACCGGCGGCGCGCTGCAGCCGCTGTCGCAGGCGGTGCTGCTCGAGGCGTTCCCGCCGCACGATCGCGGCAAGGCGATGGGCTTCTGGGCGCCTCGGCATCGTCGTCGCGCCGATTCTCGGTCCGGTGCTCGGCGGCTGGCTCACCGACAGCTACAGCTGGCGCTGGGTCTTCTACATCAACATCCCGGTCGGCATCGCGTCGATCGTGATGACGAAGATGTTCATCTTCGATCCGGCGCTACTCCGACAGCGAGTCGCAGCAGGATCGACTACTGGGGCATCGGCATGCTGACGGTCGGCATCGGCGCGCTGCAGATCGTGCTCGACAAGGGTCAGGAGGACGACTGGTTCTCGTCGCAGCGTCATCCTCGTGCTGACGATCGTCGCGGTGGTCACGCTCGGCGCGCTGATCGTCCATCGAACTGACGACCGACGATCCGGTCGTCGATCTCCGCGTGTTCAAGGAGCCGCAGCTACGCGGTCGGCGTGTTCCTGATGACGGTGGTCGGGTTCGTGCTGTACGGCAGCCTGGTGCTGCTGCCGGTGATGCTGCAGACGCTGCTCGGCTACCCGCCGCTGCAGGCCGGGCATCGCGATGGCGCCGCGCGGCATCGGCTCGTTCTTCATGATGCCGATCACCGGGCGTGATGACCGGCCACGGTTCGATCCGCGCAAGCTGCTGACCGCCGGACTGCTCATCGGCGGCGTCGACGCTGCTCTGGCTCTCGTGGCTCAACCTGCAGGCCGGCTACTGGGACATCTTCTGGCCGCAGCTGCTCCAGGGCGTCGGCATGTCGCTGCTGTTCGTGCCGCTGACGACGGTCGCGATGGACGCGATTCCGCGCGAGCGGATGGGCAACGCCACCAGCCTGTTCAACCTGATGCGCAACATCGGCGGCAGCATCGGCATCGCGATCACCGGCACGATGCTGGCGCGCCATCAGCCAGTCGACGACGGCGCTGCTCGGCGCGAACGTGACGATCTACGACCCGGCGTACGCAGTCGATGCTTCGCGCAGCTGCAAGCCGGCGTTCATGGCGGCCGGCGCCGACGTCGCGACCGCGACGAGCCGCGCCTACGCGGCGCTCTTCGGCATGGTGCAGCGCCAGGCGACGATGGTGTCGTTCGTCGGCATCTTCCAGCTGCTCGGCGGTCATGTTCATGGCGCTCGTGCCGCTGGTGCTGATCATGAAGCGGCCGAAGCGCGGCGCTGCCGGCGGCGGCGCATTAGCGGGCAGGAAGGGCGGGACAGGCAGGAGAGGCGGGATGGGACGAACCAACGAAGCCGCACGGAAAAGCCGCGCCCTCCAGCGCACCCCTTCAGACCGCTCCGGCCCGTCCGGCCTCTCCCGCCCATCCAGCCCGTCCCGCCCCTCCCGCCGATCCAGCCCGGTTTGACGTCGCCGGCGTCAGCATCTCGCATCCCGATCGGCTCGTCTTCCTGGCGCTGGCGCGACGAAACTCGACCTCGCGCGCTACTACGAAACGATGGCGGACTGGATCCTGCCGCACCTCGTCGACCGGCCGCTGACGCTGGTGCGGTGCCCGAACGGGATCCGTCCGGGGCCGAAGGGTGACGCCGACTGCTTCTTCATGAAGCACTCGAAGGTGTGGACGTGGCCGCAGATCCGCCGCGTACGAATTCGCGAAAAGACCAAAGTCGGCGAGTACATGATCGCCGGCTCGCTGACGGCGATCGTCGCGCTGGTGCAGATGGGCGTGATCGAGATCCACACGTGGAACTCGCGGTTCGCCGACGTCGAACGGCCCGATCGGATCGTCATCGATCTGGATCCGGTGCGCGGGTCGCCTGGGCGCGCGGTCATCGAAGCGGCTCGCCTCGTGCGACAACTGCTCTCCGTCCTCGACCTCGAGCTTCGTCAGAAACCACCGGCGGCTGCGGCCTGCACGTCGTCGTCCCGCTCACCCCTGACGCCGACTGGGCCGCGTGCCTGCGTTCGCGCGCGCGTTCGCGCAGGCCCTCGTCCGCCGGCAGCCGTCGATGTTCACTGAACGGTTCGCGAAGCGCGGGCGCGACGACCGGATCCTCGTCGACTACCTGCGCAACAACCGGACGAACACGTCGATTGCCGCGTACTCGACGCGCGCCAACGCCGACGCGACCGTTTCGTACCGGTGATGTGGCAGGAGCTGTCGGCGGCGCGCAAGCCGGACCGGTTCACGATCAACACCGTCCCGCCGCGCCTCGCGCGGCTGCGTAGCGATCCGTGGAAGGCCTATTGGAAGCTGCAGCAGCGCATCCCACGGCACGCCGTCCGCGCCCTCGAAGCCATGTAAACTGAACGCGTGCGAACCGGGTCAACGGTTGCGTTCGTCGCGATCGCATTGGCAGCCCTGAAGGGCGCCACCGGGATCACGACTGCCGCGGTCGCACCGGCATCGACGCCGACGGCTGCGACGGCGGCAGCGCAGCCCGTGAGGGCTGCCTTGATCGCTCAACAAACACCCGCCACGACGACGACGGCCGACACGCGGCCTTCGTTCTCGGAATGGCTCGCCGGCGTGCGCAGCGAGGCGCTGACGATCGGAATCCGTCAGGAGATCGTCGACGAGGCGCTGTCGAACATCGACCGAGCCGATGCCGGTGATCCTCGAGCGCGATCGCGCACAGGCCGAGACCGTCTTCTCGCTCGAAACCTACGTCTCGCGCCGGCTGACGCCGAAGTTCCTGAAACTGGCGCGCGAGAGCATTCGACGGCCAGCGCGACTGCTCGACGAAGTCGGCGCGACGCTACGGCGTGCCGCCGCGGATCGTCGCGGCGATCTGGGGGTCGAGTCGAACTACGGGCGCTTCAGCGGCGTGCGGCCGACGATCACCGCGCTGGCGACGCTCGCCTGGGATCCGCGGCGCGCCACGTTCTTCCGCGGCGAGCTCTTCAACGCGCTCGAGATCCTCAACCGCGGCGACATCGAGTTCGCGCGCATGCGCGGATTCATGGGCCGGCGCGATGGGCCAGGTGCAGTTCATGCCGTCGAGCTATCTGCAAGTTCGCCGAGGACTTCGACGGCGACGGCAAGCGCGACATCTGGTCCACACCGGCAGACGTCTTCGCGTCGATCGCGCAATTATCTGAAAGGGCGAGGCTGGCGCGCCGGCGAGACGTGGGGGCGCGAGGTCAACATCACTCCCGAGGCTGCGCGCACGATCGTCAACGACGTCGAGCGTCGCAACGGTACCTGTCAGGCCACGCGCAACATGACCGGTGGCGCTGCCGGCGAAGCGCTGGAAGGAACTCGGCGTCCGCTCGCTCAGTGGAAAGGCGCTGCCCGACGATCTGCCCGACGCGGCGCTCGTGTCAGGCACCAAACAGCACTACCTCGTGTTCTCGAGCTACGACGCGCTGCTCGACTACAACTCGCTCCCACTCGTACGCGATCACGGTCGGTCTGCTCGGATCGGATGGGCACCGCGCCCGCTGCGGCGACGCCGGCCGCAAAAGAGCGCGACCCGCAAGCCCTGAAACCTCGCCACAGCCGGCCCTGAAAGGGCCGGCCTACGACCCCGTGATCGTGGAGCGGGCGCGCTCGTGGAGCGGGCCTTTCAGATCACCCGATCACCCGATCACCCGATCGCCGATTCAGAATCAACCCTTCGGTTCCCACAGCTCGATCCGGTTCCCTTCCGGATCCATGATCCAGCCGAACTTGCCGTAGTCGTGCTCTTCGCGCTTCGGATCGACCTGCACGCCTTCGGCGGTGAGCGCGGCGAGCAGCGCGTCGAGGTTCTCGACGCGGTAGTTGATCATCAGCGGCGACTGGCTCGGCTCGAGTATACTTCGTATCGGCGGGAAAGATCGACCAGACGATCAGCCCGTCCTCGTCGCCTTTGTTGAAAAACATCGCCGAGTGCGAGTCGTCGCGCTTGATGCCGAGATGCTTCTCGCACCACGCATAGAGCGCCTCGGGATCGCGCGCCTTGAAGAACACACCACCCAGACCGATCACACGTCGCATGAGCTACCTCGCTGGCCGCATAGCCTACAATGAACGGTATGGCGACTGTCGATTTCGATGACAAAGGGATGGTCGTGCCGTGTCCGGCGTGCGGCCAGAAAAATCGTCTCGCGTACGATCGGCTCGGCAATCCCGTGAAGTGCGGGAAGTGCAAGCACGAGCTGCCGGCGCCCAATACCCCGATCGAGCTGCACTCAGCGGCCGATTTCGATCGGCTGATCGCGGGGTCGTCGATTCCGGTGGTCGTGGACTACTGGGCGCCGTGGTGCGGGCGCGTGCCGCATGGTGGCGCCGGAACTGCAGAAAGTCGCGGCGCGGCAGGCCGGGCGGGCGATCGTGGCCAGGGTGAACACCGACGAGTTGCAGGACCTCGGTCAGCGGTTCGGGATCCGGTCGATTCCGACGCTCGCGGTCTTCGCCGGCGGCCGGGAGGTCACGCGATCCGCCGGGGCGCGGCCGGCCGAAGACATCGAGCGGCTGATCGAGCAAGCGACGAGCGTTCACCGCCAGGCGCAGCCGCCACGCGCGGAGACTCCAGGCACAGGACGCGCCGCCGCGTGGAGTAACATCTCCGCCATGACTCGCAGCGTCCTCGTGCTCTCCGCGTTCGTCGCGATTGCCGCCGTCTCGGCGCAAACCCCGTCGCGCGCCCCGTTCGACCTCGAAGAAGCGACCATCGCCGATCTTCAGCAGCGCATGACGTCGGGGCGCGAGAGCGCGCGCTCGATTGCCGAAAAATATCTCGCGCGCATCGAGGCCGTCGATCGCGGCGGCCCGGCCGCTGCACAGCGTCATCGAAACCAATCCCGAGGCGCTCGACCATCGCGGATCGGCTCGACGCGGAGCGCAAGGCGGGCCGCACGCGCGGTCCGCTGCACGGCATCCCGATTCTCCTGAAGGACAACATCGCGACGGCGGATCGACATGATGACCACCGCCGGTTCGCTCGCGCTCGCCGGCGTCAAGCCGCCCAGGGACGCGTTCATCGTCGACGCGCCTGCGCGATGCGGGCGCCGTGCATCCTCGGCAAGACGAACCTCAGCGAGTGGGCGAACTTCCGCTCGACGCACTCGTCGAGCGGCTGGAGCGGCCGCGGCGGCCAGACGAAGAATCCGTACGCGCTCGATCGCAACCCGTCGGGGTCGAGCTCGGGATCCGGGCAGCGCGATCGCCGCGAACCTCGCGCGCGGCGGCGATCGGCACCGAGACCGACGGCTCGATCGTGTCGCCGTCGAACAACAACTCGCTGGTCGGCATCAAGCCGACGATCGGCCTCGTCAGCCGCAGCGGCATCGTGCCGATCTCGCACAGTCAGGACACCGCCGGGCCCGATGGCGCGCAGCGTGGCCGACGCGGCGCTGATTCTCGCGGCGATCGCCGGCGCCGATCCGGACGACAAGGGCACGATGCCCGGCGCGGCGCTCCGTCGCGCGCCACCGCGCCGCGCACGCCGCCTCGTCGCATGCGCTCGACGGCAGCGGTCTGAAGGGCGCGCGCATCGGCGTGGTCAGAAACCGGCTGTTCGGCGGCAACGCGGCCGCCGACCGGCTGGCCGAGGCGGCGATTGCGGAGATGAAGAAGCAGGGCGCGGTGATCGTCGACCCGGCGAACATCACGACGCTCGGCAAGTTCGACGACCCCGAGTTCGAGATCCTTCAATATGAGTTCAAGGCCGACTTGAACAGCGTATCTGACCTGGCTCGGGCCGGCCTCGCCGGTCCATTCGCTGAAGGACGTGATCGCGTTCAACGACGCGCACAAGGATCAGGAACTGCCCTACTTCGGACAGGAAATCATGGAGATGGCCGAGAAGAAGGGGCCGCTGACCGAGCGCGAAGTACACGGCGGCGCTCGCCAGCAATCACCGGCTGGCGCGAACGCTGGGCATCGACGCGGTCATGACGAAATACCGCCTCGACGCGCTCGTCGCGCCAACCGGCGGCCCGGCGTGGCTGATCGATCTCGTCAACGGCGACGGCGGCAGCGGCGGCGCGCTGGCGCCGTCGAGTGTGGCGGCGGTCGCCGGCTATCCGCACATCACGGTGCCGGCCGGATATTTCAGCGGGCTTGCCGATCGGCCTCTCGTTCTTCGGCCGCGCCTGGAGCGAGCCGACGCTGATCAAGATCGCCTACGCCTACGAGCAGGCGACGAAACACCGCAGGCCGCCGACGTTTCCGGCGACTGCGGATCTGTCGCGATAAGCGTGAGCTCAGGCTCACATCAGCGCTGAGTCAACACAAGAGGGCACAGAGGACCGAAACCAAGGACAGAAAGACGATCTTTGTGTCGGCGATGTCACTGGTGTTCCTTCGAGCCGACTCTCAACCCCGATCGACAGCTTTCGCACATGAGCGCCAAAACGCTGACGCTCCGCCTGTGCATCGCTGTGAAGCCGGGCGCAACTGACGCACGGCATCACCGTTGCGCCTTGTCTCCCGGAAAAGGGGACTCCACAATGTTGATGTTCGAACGCTCGCAGCTTTATATCGGACTCGGACTCGCGGCGCTCGCCCAGATCGCTTTCGTCGCGAAGTTCATCATTCGCTAACGCTCTTACCCTGCCAGACGGCTCGGCCAACAAAGAAGGGGCCGAGCCGCTCCAGATACAGCGACGTCTGCTGTGTCTTCCTCATCGTCTGCACGATCGACGACAGTGGGTAGAGGTCCTTGCCGATCAGGCCGATGACGAAGTCGTTGTCGTCCTTGTCGAGGCCGTGGCACGCGAGACGGATGTCGTGCGCGTAGATCGGCGACGCCGTACGACATCCCGATCGCGCCATGCTCGGCGAGGATCGACGCGCTGCTCGTCGGGCGGCAGCTGCGCGAACTTGCCGCTGCGGCGCAGCGGATACTCACACCGCCCACTTCCAGTTCGGGTTCAGCACGGTCCGCTGCGGACGATGGATCAGGACGTCGACGAGATCGGGCTCGTAGCCGAGCGAGTACGTCCGCCCGAGCATCGTGTACTCCGGCTTCTGCACCAGCGGACGGAATGCCGGCCCGTTGAGCATCGGCCGGACGCGGTCGATGAAAGAAGCTGGGATCGTCGCTGAACGTCAGGAGCGCGACGCCGCGCGGATCGTTGACGTCTTCATAGAGCACGCCGGTGACGCCGCTCTCCCGCATCTCGTCGACCAGCGGAGTCGTCCGCTCGCACCCGCCGAAGGCGACAACTGCATGAACAGCCGGGCGTCGGATCGCTGCGGCTGGCCGTTCTTCATGCCGCCCTTCTCGCTGATATCGGGCGGCTCGGGTCCTCGTCTGGCGGCTTCGTTCATTTTTTCCTCGCGGGGCCCCGCCCCCGCTCGCTGAGCTAGTGGCGTGTCCGCTCGGAGTTACTACCGGGCCGCTCCGATGCTCGCGGCCCGAAGACCGCCGTCGAGGCTCGTTGCAACGCAGTACTACTTCAGTGGATACACTCCACTAATTCTGCCGCCGATTATACTCAGCGCATCATGACGGGCATGACGTATCACATTCGCGAGGCGACGCTCGGCGATGCCGAGGTGCTCGTGCGTCATCGGATCGCGATGTTCACCGACATGGGACTCGCGTTCGATGCGGCGCCGATCGACCGGCTGTTTCGGGCGTGGCTGGCGGCACACATGCCGGCCGGCGTTTATCATGCGTGGCTCGTGGAAACGGATGACGGCGAGATTGCGGCCGGCGGCGGGCTCAGCGTCCTCCCCTGGCCGCCCGGTCCGCAATACGCCGGCGACCGGATCGCCGTCGTCTACAACGTCTACACGGAACCGGCGCACCGCCGCCGAGGGCTGCGCGCGGCGTCTCATGGAGGCGATTCACGCCTGGTGCCGCGACGCGGGGATCGCCTCGATCGCGCTCAACGCGAGCCAGGACGGCCGGCCGCTCTACGAGTCGATGGGGTATCAGTCGCCGTCGAGCCCGATGATGTTTTGTGCGTTTGCCGCAGGGTATAATCCGTCGGCTCAAGCATCTGAAATGCCGACCGTATAGGTCCGGTTAACGGACGTTACCATCAACGGAGACTCGCGAGCATGCCATTCATCATCACCGACCCGTGCATTGAAACGAAGGACACCGCCTGCGTGGACGTCTGCCCGGTGGACTGCATCCACCCGCGCAAGGACGAGGCCGAGTTCGCGCAGGCGACGATGCTCTACATCCATCCGGAAGAGTGCATCGACTGCGGCGCGTGCGTGCCGGCGTGCCCGGTCGCGGCGATCTACGAGAGCATCGACGCGACGCCGTCGCATCAGAAGGATCTGATCGAGGCCAACGCGGTCTACCGCAACGGCGACGCCGACACGATGGCGCAGGCCGAAGCGATCGTCAAGGCGCACGTCGCGGCGCACGCCGACATCGATGGCGATCCCGGCCGCCGAGCGTCAGGCGGCCCACGCTCGACTTCTGAACGCTGCAGATTGCAGATCGCAGATTGATCAGATTGCGCAGATTAACGTCAGTCAGATCTGAAATCTGAAATCTGCAATCTGCAATCTGATGAAGCTCGCGACCTGGAACGTCAACGGCATCCGGGCGCGGCAGGCGCAGGTCCAGGAATGGATCGAGCGCGAGCGCCCGGACGTCGTCTGCCTGCAGGAAATCAAAGCCACCGTCCGATCAGGCTGCCGGCGCTCCTCTGCGAGATGGAGGGCTACTGGTGCTACTGGCACGGCGGCAAAGGCTATTCGGGCGTCGCGCTCCACGTCAGCAAGGCGTTCGCGCCCGAGCGGCCGGCGTTCGCTCATCCTGCGTTCGACTACGAGAACCGCATCGCCACGGTCGACCGACTCGGCGATGCTGACCGTCGCGTCGGTCTACGTGCCCGAACGGCGGCAAGGACTTCCCCGCCAAGATGCAGTTCCTCGAGGCGATGGACGCGTACGCCGCGTCGTTTCAGGCGAGCGGCACAGCCGCTCGTCGCTGATGCGGCGACATGAACGTCGCGCGCACCGAGCGCGACGTGCATCCGAAGGAGCGCAAGCCGCGCGCGATCGGCCAGCTGCCGGAAGAGCGCGCGCTGATCGAGCGCATCCTCGGGCCGCGGCCTCGTCGACGTCGGCCGGACGCTCGATCCCGACAACGACGGCCTGTTCACCTGGTGGGCGCCGTGGCGCAACATGCGGCAGCGCAACATCGGGTGGCGGCTCGACTACGTCTTCGCGAGCGACGGCGCTCGCCGCGCGCGCCACCGCGTGTCCGGTGCAGAAGGACGTCGGGACGAGCGATCACGCGCCGGTGGTGGCCACGTTCGCGGATTGACGCGAGCGACGCATGAACACGAAACCACGAAACACGAACCACGAAAAGAAGACCGCGGTTTACCAAGTCGATGTTTCGAGTGTCGGTTTCGTAGGCTTCGTGGTTTCGTGATTTCGTGGAATGAGCCGATGTCAGTCGTAGTCAGAAATACGGCGGCTCGAGCGTCGCCGACGTGGCGCGAACTGAAGCAGGTCGCCGAGCGCGTGATGCGCACGCGCGCGCCGGGCACGACGTCGTCGTCGTCGTCTCCGCGATGGGCGATACGACCGACGATCTGCTCGCGCTCGCCAAGCAGGTGTCGCCGAACCCGGATCGCCGCGAGCTCGACATGCTGCTGACCGCCGGCGAGCGGATCTCGATGGCGCTGCTGTCGATGGCCGATCCGCGAGCTCGGCGGCGACGCGATCAGCTTCACCGGCAGCCAGTCCGGCATCATCACCAACGATCGCCACGTCGACGCGCGCGATCATCGAGGTGCGGCCGTTCCGCGTGCAGGACGAGCTGGCGCGCGGCAAGATCGTCGTCATCGCCGGCTATCAGGGCGTCTCGTACCGTCGTGAGGTGACGACGCTCGGCCGCGGCGGCAGCGACACGACGGCGGTGGCGATGGCCGCGGCGCTCGGCGCCGAGTACTGCGAGATCTGCTCGGACGTCGACGGCGTCTACACCGCGGACCCGCGCGTGGTGCCGCGCGCGCGCGCGCATCGGCACGCTGTCGTACGAGGAGACGCAGGAGCTCGCCGGAGTCGGGCGCGAAGGTGCTGAACGCGCAGGCGGTGGAGTTCGCCAAGGAGAAAGGCGATCGCGATCTACGCGCGCGCCACCGCCGGCGCCGCTGCCCGGGCCCGACCCGTCCGACCGACGGGACCGTCGTGCGCCGCAACCCGCCGCGGATGCCGGGCACCGTCGTCGGCGTCGCCAGCGAGCGCGACGTCATCGTGGCTCGATGACGCGCGGCAGCCGTATCGCGCGACGCGACATCCTCGCGCTCCTCGACGAGCACCGTGTCGCCGGCAAGCAGCTGCACGTGTCGACGAGCGCCTGACGCTGGTCCTGTCTCGCGCGAGAACCTGCACGAGGAGGGGCGCGTGCGCGACGCGCATTGCGAAGCGCGCTTCGGCGGACGGCGTCCGCATCGGCGATCAGCGCTGGCGCGCTCAGCGTCGTCGGCGCCGGGATCAACGCGTCGTTCGACAACGTCCGCCGCGGTTTCGAGGCGCTGTCGGCGCGCAGGTATCGCGCCGTCCGCGGCGATCGCGACGTCGTCGTTCCGCATCACGTGGATGATCGACCGCGCGAAGCTCGACGACGCGCGTGCGCCTGCTGCACAAGACGTTCATCGAGGAGCAGACAGCAGCCGGTGCCGTGAGCGCTCGGCTACCGGCGTCACGCTCCCCACGTAGTACTGTCGACGGTAGCCTGTCCTCATGTCCCGTAATCTCCGTGGTGGAGCATAATCCGCCATGACCGACCGTCCTCGACCGATTTCTCCGCTACGTCCGGTACGACACGCAGTCGAACGAGACAGTCGACCACCTATCCGAGCACCGACAAGCAGCTCGTGCTGCCTGCGCGATCTCGACCGCGGAGCTGCGCGCGCTCGGCGTTCGCCGACGCGTCCATCGACGAGCACGGCTACGTGACGGCGACGATTCCGGCGACCGACCGAGCAAGCGAGCGTGCCGACGATCGGCTTCATCGCGCACGTCGACACGTCGCCGGAGATGCCGCGGCGCCGGCGTGAAGCCGATCGTGCACCGCAGACTACGACGGCCGCGACCTGGTGCTGCCGGACGATCCGAGCGCCGTGCTGCGGCTCGCGGAGATCCCGGCGCTCGGCCGATCAGATCGGCCACGACATCGTCACCGCATCGGGCGCGACGCTGCTCGGCGCCGACGACAAGGCCGGCGTCGCCGAGATCGTGACCGCGGCGCGCGCATCTCGTCGCGCATCCGGAGATCCCGCACGGGCCGATCCGGATCGCGTTCACGCCGGACGAAGAGATCGGCCGCGGCACGAAGCACTTCGACGTCGCGCGCGTTCGGCGCCGTCTGCGCCTACACGCTCGACGGCGGCAGCGCGCGGCGAGATCGAGATCGAGAGCTTCTCGGCCGACGCGATGACCGTCACCTTCCACGGCTTCAACACCCATCCCGGCTACGCCAGGGCCGGATGGTCAACGCGATCAAGGTCGGCGGCGTCGTTCATCGACCGCGCTGCCGCGCGGACTCGCTGTCGCCGGAGACGACCGACGGCTACGAAGGCTTCGTCCACCCGTACGTCGATGCAGCGCGCGGCGTCGGACCAGACGTCGGTGCAGCTGCTCGTGCGCGATTTCGTGACCGCGGCGCTGAAGGAGAAGGAAGCGCTGCTCGAGCGGCTCGCGCGAGGCGCCACGGCCGCGCTATCCCGGCGCGCGCGTCGAGGTCGCCGTCGAGGAGTCAGTGCGCAACATGCGCGAGGTGCTCGACCGGCACCCGGCAGGTCGTCGAACGCGCGCGCGAGGCGATCCGCCGCGCCGGCCTCGGAGCCGCACTCGAGCAGCCGATCCGCGGCGGCACCGACGGCTCGCGCCTCTCGTTCATGGGCCTGCCGACGCCGAACCTCTTCGCCGGCGAGCACAACTTCCACTCGCGGCTCGAGTGGGTGTCGGTGCAGGACATGGAGAAGGCGGTCGAGGTCATCGTTCACCTCGCAACCTGTGGGCCGAGGCGTGACGCTGCTCGGGATTCGGGACTCGGGATTCGGGGATACGATCGACGCAGGTTCTACGATCGCAAGTCTAACGAATCCCGATCACCAACTATTACGCACGGCGTGACCGCGCGCGGCTTGCCGGCGTTCCACTTGTCGACAATGCGGTCGGAGCTCTTTGATCGGCTCGGGGTTGTCGTCGACCTGCAGCCGCAGGATCGGTGTCGTTGTGCAGCCAGACGCCGCAGTTCTTCTTCACGATGACGAGCGCCGCCGACTGCTGGCCGCGCTTGTCGCCGCCGCCGCGCTTGCCCGCCTTCGAGCGCCGCGACGAGGCGCGTCGCGACAGATGGCCGGGCGTCTTCTCGAACGCCTCGATCATGTTGTTGACGACGGCCGGGCCGGCGAGGATGTTGCCCTGCGCGGTGGCGAACTTGCCGCTCTTGTGCCCGGCCCATTCGGTCGCCTTCGGGCCGGTGAACGCCGCGTACTCGCCCTTCAGGTTCATCACCGCGAACTGACGTCCCTGCTTCGTCCACGTGCTCGGGCAGCGGATCGGGATCCTTGCTCCCAGATCTGCTTCACGATCGCGTCAGGCTGCGACGCCCGTGCGCAGCAGCGCCAGCGCCTGCGGTCCGTAGCTGACGTCGACGATGGCCTGGGTCGCCGCGATGCCGACGTTGGCGTCGGCCCAGAGCACGCCGTTGCCGACCGAGAAGACGCGCGACTGCACCGCGCCGCCGACCTCGCCCGTCGCCGGGTCGTAGCCGAGGATCGAGAAGGTGCCGGTGTCCCACAGCAGTTCGCTCGGCTGAGGCGTTCGCGCGACGTCCGTCGACGCCGATGTCAGCGGCAATCACCACGGCGGCGATCGGCACCACGCACCCCACGCCCAGCGACCGACGACCGACGACCAACGACCGACGACCGACGACCAACGACCACTCACTGAGCATCCCCCTCCCCACGTTCACGACCGCGTCGACGCCTCTTCATCTTCGGCTCGATCACCGCGTAGCGCCTCGCTATCCCACCCGAGAACTGCACCAGCCAGAACAGCCGCGTGCCGGTGCGGACGACGCCGAGCGGCAGCATGTAGCTGGCGCCGCGGCGATCGCGGCGAGCAGCATCGACCGCCATCGCCAGCGATCGGAACTTGCCGTTCTCGCGGACGAACCAGCCCGTTCCGAACGACATGGTCTGGCAGTCGTGATTCCCGAACGTCATATGCTCGCGCGTCGCCTCGACGTAGAACACCCGTGGCTCGGTGCCGTGCGCGTAGACGGCCTCGATCTTCGGGTCCACCTCCTCGCGCCGCTCGCGGCTGAGCGGATGATCGACCTTGCCCGCCGGCTGGCGCTCGGCGCGATTGAACGCATCCTTCAGTTCGGCCATCATCGCGGTCGCCTCAGCGCTCGCCGGCTCGACGTTCGCAACCGGTTCGACCGGCCGCGACGGCGAGATCGCGAGGCCGTCCTTCGGATACGGCTGCTCGCCAAGCGGCGGCGGCAGCTGATCCGAACGATAGTCGGTGTGCAGGCCGATCTGCCGCATGCAGTGCACGTCGATCCAATCGGGCTGCACGACCTTGATCGGCTGCGGCGCCGCGGATCCGATCACCGCGAACCACGTGACGAGCGGGCCGGTCGCGCCCCACCACTTCTCGGGGACGCTGCCGACATCGGTCGGCACGGTGAGATCGAGCGCGGGCTTCGGCCAGCGCGCCGACCACGACTTGCCGTCGAACACCGCGAACGGAACGATGACACCGTCGCGGCGCAGCACGCCGGCAGCGAATGGCGGGATCGGCGGCTCGGCCGCGGCGACCAGTGCCGCGGTGATCAGAAAGAACGCAACCGCGGGCGTCCAATGATGATCCGCATGCGCGGGAGTATACTCGCGTCGTTCCGCGGAGGAGTCGATCCCTGGTCGAGCGCTGTCTGGATGCGGATCGAGAACGGATCGATCGCACACGTCCGCCGCATCTACGACTTCACGGGGATTCTGCTGCAGTTGGGCGTGTTGAGGGCGAAGCCGGGGAAACCGTAGCGGGACTCGGGACTCGGGATTTGGGATTCGTTCCGGGTTTCGCGAGGGCGAATCCCGAATCCCAAATCCCAAATCCCGACGCCTTTACTTCCTGAGCCGGGGCCGTCGCGTTCGACGGCGAGTCGAACGAGAACGCGAACGCGGTGAACTGCATCTCCTGCCACGTCTGATCGCCCCAGTGCACGTCCACCTTCGGATCGGGGTTCGACTTGTTCGCGACGGAGTTGTCGTACCACGCAATCGAGTGTGGATCTTGGTGCCTTTCGGCATCTTCAACGGCTGCTTGAACACGTAGCCGGTCTGCCAGTTGAAGTCGTAGCTTCGGCACCGAGAGGATCGTCTCGGTGCGGCCGTCCGGGTAAATCGCCTGATATCCCACCGCCTGCCGCGCACGTGCGTGTGCGGCAGCAGGCTCCAGATCGTCGTGTCGCGGTTCAGCGTCATCTCCGCGTCGACCTTCACGTCGGGCTGCCCGGCCGGGAGCGTGAAGTTGGCGTTCTGCAGCGCGGCGATCATCACCTCGGTCTTGGGCTTCTCCTTCGCGAAGATCATGCCCACCTTCGACCGATCGGTCGTCGCGCTTGCCGGAGGCCGTGTAGTGGATCTGGAAGACGAGCGTTGTGCCGGCGGCCACTTTGAGCGCGGTGTCCTCGGCGTAGACGCGCACGGCCTGTCCCGGCGCGAAGTCGGCGACGAACGGTCCGGTGCCGCCGCGCGCTGCCGGCCGATCGTTGTTGGCGCGCGCTTCGCCGCCTGCACCGCTTCGTCGCGCGGCTCCTGCATGCCCGGCGCGAAGGTGAACGGCCCCCTGCGGACGCGGCGGCGCGGTCGTCGTCGCAGCCGCTGATGTCTCAGTCGACGCCGTCGTCGTGGCGGCCGCCGGCGGCGCGGTCGCGCGGGCGGCCGTCCGAAGACGATGATGTGGTGCACGACGGCGCGATCGCCCGGCCGCACTTCGAACGCCTTCACCCACCTGTCCTCGGTGAAGTTGGTCGGCACTTCGAGATACTGCTGTATTCGAGCTGGCCGATCGCCGGCACCGGGTAATCTTCCTGCAGCGCGAACACCGCATCAGGCTGACCGATCTGCCAGCCGTCGGCGTAAGTCGGCACCGGCGGCAGATCCGCCTTGTTGCCCTCCGGCGCGCCGCCCCTGGCCCACGCGAGAATCGTGGCTTTGTCGGCCGGGCTCAACCGGCGATCGTTGGTGAACTGGACGTGCTCCGACTCGCCGTGCCACGGCGGCATCACGTCCGCGGCGACCTGGTCTCGATCGACTTCGCCCACGGCCGCGCGTCACTGGTAGGTGACGAGCGCCATCGGTCCGATCTCGCCGGCGCGGTGGCAGCTCGTGCAGCTCTTGTAGAAGATTGGTGCGACGTCCTTGCTGAACGTCGGGGTGTTTGCAGCGCCGCCGCGAGCCGGCTGCTGCGCGGACAGCGACGCGACGGCGGCCGAGGCGAGGCGAACGCCGCCGCTGCCGCTACGAAAACGTGTCGTGTTCTCATCGTGATCGGTCCTCTACCGCTGATTGCCGGCCGTCGAGGCGGCCGGCTTCGAATCCAGGCTGAAGGTCAGCCCCGTGAACATCATCTCTTCGAACGTCTGATCGCCCCACCATACGTCCTTGGTGGCATCGGGGTTCGACTTGTTCGCCGGCCGAGTTGTCGTGCCACGCCGTCGCGTGGACCTTCGTCCCCTTCGGCAGCTTGAGCGGCTGCTGGTAAACGTAGTCGGTCTGCCAGTCGAAGTCGTAGCTGCGGCACCGACAGGATCGTCTCGGTGCGGCCGTCGGGATAGATCGCCTCGTAGCTCCACCGCTTCCCGCGCACGTGCGTGTGCGGCAGCATGCTCCACAGCGTGATGTCGCTGATTGAGCGTCATCTCCGCGTCGACGCGATGATCGGCGGCGCCGGCCGGAATGTGCAGCGAGCCGTTGGCGAGCGCGGCGTCGATCAGCTGCGTCTTCGGGCGGCTCCTTCGCGAAGATGAGACCGATGCGCGTGCGATCGGTCGTCGGCTTGCCGATCGTCGTGTAGTGCATCTGGAAGACGAGCGTCGAGCCGGCCAGCAGCTTCGTCGCGGTGCCGTCGGCCGTAGATGCGCGCGGCGTTGCCGGGCACGTAGCCGCCGACGAGCGGGCCGAGCGCTCCGGCGCTCGGCCGATCGTTCGGTCCGAGCGGCTTTCGCTGATCGGCCGGCAGCTCGGGACCGCCGGTCTGTCCCGCGGGGATGTCCATGTTCGCGGCGAACTCGATCACAGGCGGGCGGCTTCGCGGTGCCGGCAGGCTTCAGCGCGACTGGACGCCGAGGAAGCCTGCGCCGCCGGTTCGGGCGGACGCGCGTAGACGATCACGTGATGCACGACCGCGCGATTGCCGGGCCGCACCTCGAAGCCCTGAATCCACTTGTCTTCAGTGAAATTCGTGGGCACCTCGAGATGTACTGATACGCGATGGTTCCCGACGGCGGAATCGGATAGTCCTCCTGCATCGTCAGCACCGCGCTCAGGCTCGCCGATCGTCCAGCCCTCGGCGTACTTCGGCGCCGGCGGCAGATCCTTCGCATCGCCTTCCGGCGCGCCGCCGTTCGCCCACTTCAGCAGCGTGGCCTTGTCGGCATCGTTCAGCCGGCGGTCGTTGACGAAGGCGATGTGCGACGAATCAGCGTGCCACGGCGGCATCGTGCCGGCGGCGACGCGCGCCGCGATCGACTTCGCCCACGGGCGCGCGTCCTGGTAGGTGAGCAGCGACATCGGCGCGATCTCACCGGGCCGATGGCACCCGTGCAATTCTTATAAAGGATGGGCGCGACATCCTTACTGAATGTCGGTCCGGACCCCGAGGGTGCCTGCGCCCAGGCTGTGGTTGTGGCTGCCGCGACGCAGATCGCCGCGCACAGCGTGGCCGCCACCAGAATTCGCGCCATAGTCTCCTCAAAAGGTTGATCGACGGAAGGACCTAAAAGATGGTACGGGTCCAAACCGAAGAGGTCAAGGCATTTAGTCTAGACGGCGCGATTCGGCGGAAGGTTCAGATTATTTCTTGCGCCCGCCGCGCTTGCGCGGCACCTTGCCGCCGGCGCGACGCGCCTCGCTCAGACCGATCGCGATGGCCTGCTTGCGGCTCGTGACTTTCTTGCCCGAACGGCCCGAGCGCAGCGTGCCGCGCTTGCGTTCGTGCATCGCGCGCTCGACCTTCTGGCTCGCCTTCTTGCCGTAGCTTGGCCATGTCGAACCCTCCAGCAGGCCCCGTGCGGCCCGCGTACTGGAGGCGTTCGAGGTGCAAGGCGAATGCCCGTCAGCTGACGCGCGTCTCTGCATCTCCTCCATAAGTCAGGATGCAGCCGTAAATCTCCTTCGCAGCGGTTTCCTCGCCGGACGCGCAACCCGCGCTCCACACGCGCACGAGACCGTCGCCGCGCGCCGCGAGGATGCCGGGCAGCACCTCATCGCGCAGATAGGCCCACGATTCTTCGGTGCACGAAGCTTGCAGCCGTGCGGACGTTGGAGTGTCTGACAAACACATTGAATGCCGAGGAGAAAATGCCTACGATTGATGGGCCTCTCCGCAACATCTTCGAGGGTTCTCAATGGGTCTGGTGCCTCTACCCTTAGACACGTGGCGTCAGCGCTCGCCGCTGACCCTGCTGATCGATCGGGATGCGGATACCCGGCGCATGTACGCCACGTATTTCGAGTTGGCGCGATGCAGAATCGAGGAAGCGGAAGACGGTCGCGAGGGCCTCGCCAAGGCCATCTCCCATCATCCCGACATCGTCGTCACTGACACACGGTTGCCCGGCATCAATGGCCTCGAGCTGTGCATGCTGCTCCGCAACGACACGCTGACGCGAAACATCCCGATCGTCGTCGTGACCGGCAACGGTCTCGACCTCGACATCAAGCGCGCGAGGACGGCCGGCGCCGACACCGTGTTCGTGAAGCCCTGTCCGCCAGAGGTTCTCTTCGGCGAGGTTCGACGGCTGCTCGATCTGTCGGACGAGCTCCGGCTCCGCTCCGCTCGCGCCGGCGAGCACAGCGAGGAGCAGCTCGCCACTTCACGTCAGCTGATCCAACGAGTGGCAGCGAACCATCGCCGCCTGATGTTGAGCCGTTCGCACGATCGGCACGAAACGATGCAACCGCCGCTGCCGCCGCCACAGCTGGTCTGCCCGCGATGCGACATCCCGTTGCGCTATGAGCGCAGCCATATCGGCGGCGTCAGCATTCGCAACTCCGAACAGTGGGATTACTTCGAGTGCCCGGCCGGATGCGGCGAGTTTCAATACCGCCAGCGGACGCGAAAGCTCCGCAGAACGACTTGACCGCCGCCGCGATATGAGCGCCCCGCAGATCGCACGCCGAACCCATGTCGCGCCGGTCGCCCTCCTGGTCGACGGCGACGCCGACACGCGAGCGATGTACGCGGAATACCTGCGATTGTCCGCGTGGACGGTCGATCAGGCCGAGAATGGCGCTGAGGCGCTCGCCAAGGCGATCGCGATCCGGCCGGACATCATCATCACCGAGACGCGGCTGCCGGCGATTGACGGTTACGATCTCTGCACGCTGCTCCGCCGCGATCCTCGACGCGCGCCACGCCAATCGTCGTGGTCACCGGCGACGGGTTGGAAGCGGACCTGCGCCGCGCGAAGAACGCCGGCGCCAACACGGTTCTCGTCAAGCCGTGCCTGCCGGAGCGATTGCTGAGCGAGGTGGCCCGGCTGCGCGACGAAGCGTCCGCGCTGCGCGACCGGGCGGCCGGGCGATCGACAGGAGCGCGGTGCAGGTCGCTCGCGCGGAACACGCCAACGAGACCTCGAACGCCGCGCAGCGGCGGACGATGTTGAGCCGTGTGCACGCGAGGCACGACACGATCGATCCGCCCGCGGCGCCGCCGAGTCTGTTCTGTCCGACCTGCGATCAGCCGCTGCGCTGCCTGCGCAGCCACGTCGGCGGCGTGAGCGCACGGCATCCCGAGCAATGGGACTACTTCGAGTGCGGCGCCGGATGTGGGGCGTGCCAGTACGCCAGCGGACGCGCAAGCTGCGCAGAATTTAGTGGCGTCTGGGCGGGTGCTGCGACACGACGGTGATGAACGCGTCCACCAGCGCGCGGTCGCGCCAGCCCTTTGACGCTTCCGTTGACAGCACGTCGAACGCTTCTTCCCGCGGCCGCGCCTCGTGTACGGCCGCTCCATCGTCAGCGCATCGAACACGTCCACGATGCTGACGATCTGCGCAAGCAGCGGCACCTCGGCGTTCTTCAGACCATCCGGGTAGCCCGAGCCGTCTAAACGCTCGTGATGCGAGCGCACGATCGGCCGCACCGCCTGCAGCGATCGCAGGCCGGCGCAGAGCGCGTCGCCGACGACCGGATGCTCGCGCATCACGCGATACTCCTGCGCATCGAGCTTGCCGTCTTTGAGGAGCACCGAGTCGGGCACCGCAATCTTGCCGATGTCGTGCAGATAGCCGCCGCGCTCGAGCGCGGCGAGGTCGGTGTTTGTCGAGGCCGAGCTCCCGGCCGAGCGAGGTCGCGAACTTCGCCAGCCGCTGACAGTGTCCCTGCGTATTCGGATCGCGCGCCTCGATCGTGGCGCCGAGTCCGAGAGATGACCGCTTCCGCCGATTCGAGCTCGTCGGTGTAGCGCTTCAGGCGCACGAGGGATCGAATACGCGCGTGCAGCTCGGCGGCCTCGAACGGTTTGCTGACGAAGTCGTCGGCGCCGGCGTTGATGCCGTCGAGCCGATCGCCCGGTTCGTTCTGCGCCGTGACGATGACGACGGGCACGAAGCGGGTCAGCTTCTGCTCCTTGAGCGTGCGACACCTCGAAGCCGTGGCCTGCCGGCGCCGACCAGATCGATCAGCACGAGGTCGGGTGGGTTCGTCGCGCAGATCTGCAGCGCTTCATCGCCGCTGTGAACGATCGAGACATGATGACCTTCACGAGTCAGCAGTCGTTTGAGGAACCGGGCGCTGAGCTCGTCGTCGTCGGCGATGAGAATCGTTGCGCTGGGCGTCATCGTTAACTCAGGCTGTGCAAGACGCGTGACTTGTGCAGAATGTGGTAATAATTTTGCTGGGCTTTCCACCTGGACGCGGACTGAACGGGAGGGAAAAAACGATGCGTGTGCTATGCGGGGCCGTGATTGTTGGACTATTCGCGACAACGGCGTCGGCCGGAGAACTATCGACGAAGGAGACGAAGCGTGTGCAGGAGGCCGCCACGGTTCTCAGGGAGATCCACGCGGTGCCTGACAAGGACATCCCGCAGGACCTGTGGGAGAAGTCCGAATGCGTCATCGTCGTGCCGGGGCTGAAGAAGGCGGCGTTCATCGTCGGCGGTGAATATGGCAACGGGCTCATGAGCTGCAAGCAGAACGGCGGGTGGAGCGCCCCGGTGTTCATGCAGGTGGGGAAAGGAAGCTGGGGTCTGCAGATTGGCGCGCAGTCGATCGACCTGGTCCTGCTGGTCGTGAACAAGACCGGCATGGAGAAAATGCTGAAGAACAAAGTGTCACTCGGCGCCGAGGCGTCGGTGGCCGCCGGTCCCGTGGGACGCGACGCGCGCGCCGCGACCGACGCGCAGTTGACGGCGGAGATTCTCTCGTACTCGCGGACGCAGGGACTCTTTGCCGGCATCAACCTGTCCGGCGGCGTGGTCCGTCCGAACGTCGATGAGAACGTCGACCTGTACGGCAAGGACGTCTCGCCGCGCGACGTCGTGATCGGCGGCACCACGAAGGCGCCCACGGCGACCGAACCGTTCATGATGGCGCTGCGCCGCGAGAGTGCCGCCACTCAGTAACCCTGCATCAACCCGTCATTGGTCGTCGTCGTTGGTCGCGCGATCGCGACCAACGACCGACATTCGTTGCCCAGCCGCACGTTCCATTGCAATCCGTCAGAAACGGTTGCGCCCGAAAACGCTCAACCGTTACGGCCGCGCTGGCGGCACCGAAGATGCGTCTTTTCCGGTGTATGCGAACTGCGTTTTGTGAAGGCTATTTGTTGCGCGGCCGCGTTTACAGCGTGCCTGGGCGCACGCGCCGATGAGTGGGGATTCGGGATTCGAGTTCGGAACGAATCCCAAATCCCGAATCCCGAATCCCGTCTGAGATGATGCGCTACCGCCGCTGCCCTGTCTTCGTCACGACGACCGAGAAGAACCCGCCGTTGTCGCCCATCTCGTTGTCGTTGACGCCGAGCATCAGGCGCCCGTTGACCGGCATGCGGATCGCCTGCTGATTGCCGCCGATCGGGAACGGCGCGCTGTTGGCGACCTTGCCGATCAACCCGCCGACCGGCATTGCCGACACCGGATAGTTCGGCGACCGCGTGTCGCTCTTGCCGTCGACGCCGGCCGACTGCCCGTTGCCCTGACCGAAGTTGATCGTTCCGGATGCCCTGGAACGACACGAGATCGCCCGCTCTCACGTCGATGCCCGTATCCGTCCACGGTTGATTCGCTTCGACGCGAACCGCGCCGGGCGCGAGCGTCGTCTGCCCCGCCGTGCCGACCGCTGTCGTGCCGCGATAGCGGAACGCGGTGCGTGCGCCGTCGGGATTCAGATAGATGCGGCGGATCGTCGCGCAGCGCGAAGCGCTGCTCCTCGTTGTTCTGGTTACGCCACACGAGCGTGTCGCCGTTGATCATGTTCACGAACGTGCCGGCCTGGCCGTTGCCGTCGCGCGTGACCAGATAGTGCCCCGACGCCGGGACGTTGGCGATCTCGTCGTTGGCCGGCCGGCCGCCGACCAGGTCGATCACCGCCACCTGGTCCATACGGAACGAGATGTCTTTGGCGTTGTCCTGGCCGAGGTTGAGATCGCCGTTGATGAGGTTCTCGTTCTGACCTCCATGGAAGACGATCGTTCCGCTCTTACGCTCGCCGTTGGTCAGAATGAACGTGGCCCGTTCAGTGGCGGCGAGGGCGTACAGACCGGCGCATGCCACGAAGTGCGACGGTTGAGATGATCACGTTTACCCATCGGTGCCTCCTTCTTTTGGTCTATTCGCAAGCCGCGAACAGCTACAGCAAGAGGTCACCAAACGGCGGTCAAGCTGGTGTCCCGTCTTGGACACTAGAAGCGAATGCCGACGCCGGCCTGCACGCGCTGAGTATTAAGACCTTCGACCAGCACCTCGTTGTCCTGCGACGCGGAGCCGGTGCGGCCGTATCGGTAGGTGAGATCCGCAAAGTATCGAGACCCGAAGTCGACCTGCGTCCGAGGCCGAAGACGAAGAGAAACGTGTTGTGCGACTTCGCTCAAATCGGCGCCGAGCTGCACGCCGAGTTCGGGGAGTTGATTCGTGACGTCGGTGCCGTTCACCGCGAACGTGACTTCCGGTGTGATGTGGGCGAAGCCAATCCCGACGCCGACGTGCGGATGCCAGCGGCCCGTTTCCATCACTCGATACTTCACGCCGATGTCGAAGTAGTTCAATTTGTAGGCGGTGGTGCCGACCGTGCCGCCGATGAAGTCCGCGACGACTTGCGCGCGTGCCTCGAGATCCGTGTTCCCGACGTTGCCCGTATGCCCCGTCTCGATGAAGACGTCGAGCATATCGGAAAGACGGCCGCCGGCTTCGACTCCGAATGCGGTGTCGGACTTATGGCCGACGTCGCCGCGGCGGTTCCCTCGGCGTACGCCAGCGCGGATCGCCGGCGCTCTGCGCCTGTGAACGGGTCACGCCGGCCAGGATCACGATCACAAAACACGTCACAAGACGAGCGAAGCGCATCATGCTACACGTCCTCCGTCGGCCCACTGGTGGACCGTATCCGCTGAAGTAGTAAGGGTCACATCCGGCGTTCGACCACGATTTTCGGGCCGCGACAACGGAGCGGCCCGGTAGTGATTCCGAATAGACACGCCACGAGATTGTCACCCTGTGAAAACCTGTCGCGGAAGGGCTGGGAGCCTACCGCTCTAAGGAGAGGCGTCGAGTATAGCACCTCCGTGGTATTCTGGACACGCGAATGGTCCCTGAAATCCAGTCGATCGATCCCGTTGTCGAGGCGCACGCGATCGCGTGCCTCATCCCGCCGCCCGCACCGGTCGTCGATCCGGTCGTGCCGCTCGTCGAAACGCCGCTCGCCACTGCGGGTGACGTCGACTCAACTGCAACCGCGTGGACGCGGATGTGGCACGAAGTCTGGTCAGGCGTGCAGACGCTCGTCTCGGCTGCCGTCTACGCCACGCTCATCGTCACGTTCGGCTTGCAGGTCGCGCGCGTCGACGGCCTGAGCATGGCGCCGACGCTCGAGGATCACGATCGCCTGATCGTCAACAAGCTCGTCTACGAGCTCGGCGATCCGCGGCCCGGCGACATCGTCATGCTCTACTACCCGCTCAACCCGAGAAGATGTTCGTCAAGCGGGTGATCGCGAAGGAAGGCGACACGGTTCGCATCGTCGACGGCCGCGTCTACGTCAACGACATCCCGCTGCACGACGACTACGTGCCGGCCGGAATTCCGCAGCCACGACGACTGGGGTCCGCAGGTCGTGCAGCAGGGCTACTACTTCGTGATGGGCGATCACCGCAACAACAGCTCCGACAGCCGCCACTGGGGACCCGTGCCGAAGAAGTTACATCGTCGGCAAGGTGAAGGTGCGCTGGTGGCCGCTTCAAGCGGCGACCATTTTCTAGCTCTCAGCTTTCCAGCTATCAGCTTTCGGCTCTCAGCTCTCAGCTCTCAGGCGACAGCCAGAGCTGTCAGCTGAGAGCTGCTTGTGATGGTCTTCGCGCAGCTGTACTTCTGAATCTTTCCTGACGCGGTCATCGGGAATTCCGACACGAACCTCACGTAGCTCGGCACCTTGAACTTCGCGAGCGTGTCGGCGCACCATGCGCTCAACTGCGTGCTGGTCGCCGCGTCTCCCTGATACGTCGTGTCCGGCTTCAGCCGGATCGCGGCAGCCACGGCCTCCCCGAAAAACGCATCCGGCACGCCGTAGACGTACGCGTCGGCGACGGCAGGATGCTCGCGCAGGCGATCCTCGATCTCCTTCGGCGCGATGTTCTCGCCGCCGCGGATGATCAGATCCTTGATGCGGCCCGTGATCCGGAAATATCCGTCCGGGTCCATGCTCGCTTCGTCGCCGGTGTGCAGCCAGCCGTCGGCGTCGATCGCGGCGCGCGTGGCGTCGGGATTGTTGTAGTAGCCCCTTCATGACGTTGTAGCCGCGGCAGCACAGCTCGCCGCGCTCGCCCGCCGCGCGTGGCTCGCCGGTCGCCGGATCGACAATCTTCACTTCGAGCTCAGGCAGCGCCGGGCCGACGGTCTGCGATCGCTGCGCGATCGACGACTGGCGCGGCGTCATCGTGATCCCCGGCGACGACTCGGTCATCCCGTAGATGATCGTGATCTCGGGCAGATGCATGTCGGTCATGACGCGCCGCATCAGCGGCTCGGGACAGAGCGCGCCGGCCATGACTCCGGTCCGCAGCGACGTGAGGTCGTAGCTTCGCGAAGTCCGGCGATTCGAGCTCGGCGATGAACATCGTCGGCACACCGTAGACCGCCGTGCACCGCTCACGGTGGATCATCTCCAGGACGCGCTTCGCGTCGAACGACTCGACGACGCAGAGGCAGGCGGCGTGGGTGTAGGCGCCGAGAACGCCGATCACGCAGCCGAAGCAGTGGAACAGCGGCACGCACACGCACAGACGGTCGGCGGGGGTGAAGCCGAGTCCGGCGCCGAGCGCGTGGCCGTTGTTGACGATATTGCGGCTCGTCAACATCACGCCTTTCGGAAAGCCAGTCGTCCCCGACGTATGCTGCATGTTGATCACGTCGTCCACGCCGACGCGGGCGCTGCGGGTGTCCACCTCGGCGTCCGGGACCTGCGCGGCGTTGGCGCGGAGCGCCTCGTAGGGGATGCAGCCGGCCGGCGCATCCGCACCTATATAGATGATGCGTTTGAGGCCCGGGATCGCGCCCGGCGTCTCGCCCACGACGCCCACTTCGGCGAGCGCGGCGATGTAGTCGACATCGCGATAGCCGCGGATGGTCACGAGTGTCGCCGCCTCGCTCTGGCGGAGCAGATAGGCGATGTCCTTCGATCGGAGCGATGTGTTCGCGGTGACGAGAATTGCACCGATCTTCGCGAGCGCGAACTGCAGGACGATCCACTCCGGCACGTTGGTCGCCCACAGCACCACGCGCTCGCCCGGCTCGACGCCGAGCGCGATCAGCCCGCGCGCGATCGTCCGCGCTTCGCGTTCGAGCGACTCGAACGTGTAGCGGGGTCCTTCGGCGTAGACGAGCGCTTCGTTCAACGGCAGCGCTTGCGCCAGCCTCGACAACAAGTCGCCGACGGTGACGTCACGCAACGTGGGATGGTCCATGGCTGTTGATTAGTCGGGATTTGGGATTAGGGGTTTGGGATTCGTGATGCCCCGAAATCGAGCTTCGCCAATCCCGAGTCCCGAGTCCCGAATCCCTTCCGGCGCAGATTGTATACTCACCTGTTGTGCCTGCTCTCCTGACTGTGTTCATTGGACAGCCCGATCGTCTGCCAGCGGTGGTCGAACGCGCGGGGGCCGCTGGGGCCATCGACGGCGAGGTGCTCGAGTTCTCCGACGCGGACGCGCTGCAGGCGCTCGAAAGCGATCGTCAGGCGGCGGCCGCAGGTGATCACGTTCGAGCGGTTCTTTGCGATGACGCCGCGCGGCTCGCGCTGATCACCCGCATCAAGGCGGACCCGAAGCTGGACGACTCCGAGATCCGCGTGCTCGCCCGCTGACAGCGACTACTCGCGCGTCGTGCCGCGGCCGTCGAAGGTGGCGCCGCCGCCGCTCGACCAGCGCGGCACCCGCCGGGCGCCGCGGTTCAAGATGAAGGACACGGCCAGCGCCGCGGTCGAGGGCGTCAATGCGGTGCTGATCGATCTGTCGACGATCGGCGCGCAGATCGTGTCGCCGGGCAAGCTCAGTCCGAATCAGAAGGTCAGCGTCGTGCTCAAGGACGAGGGCGGCGCCGTCGCGTTCCAGGCGAACGTCGCGTGGACGTCGTTCGAGATTCAGCCCAACAGCGGCCCGCGCTACCGCGCCGGCCTCGAGTTCGCCGACGCCGACGCGAAGCAGGTCGAGGCCTACTGCACGCGACAGAAAGTTTGAAGCTTTGAAGTCTGAAGTCCTGAAGTCTGAAGTGATCTGACGGACTTGAGACTTCCCGCTTCCAGCTTCGCTGTCGACTTCAGACTTCTGACTTCAGACTTCATCGATATTCACACCCAGACCTCGTCGCGGACGATCGTGTCGTCGCGCTCGGAGCCGGTCGAGATGATCGAGGCGCGGACGCCCGAGACGTCTTCGAGCTTCTCGATGTAGCGGCGCGCGGCCGACGGCAGATCGTCGAAGCGGCGCACGCCCTTCGTCGGCTCGCTCCATCCGGGCATCGACTCGTAGACGGGTTCGCACTGCGCGAGTTGACCCACGTCGGACGGAAAGTCGCGCAGCGTATCCGGCCGCCGTAGCGATACGACGTGCAGATCTGAATCGACTCGAGACCGTCGAGCACGTCGAGCTTGGTCAGCGCGAGGCCGTCGAGGCCGTTGATGCGCGCCGCGTAGCGGACGGCCACGGCGTCATGCCAGCCGCAGCGCCGCGGACGGCCGGTGACGGCGCCGTACTCGTTGCCCGACTCGCGCAGCCGGTTCCCCATCTCGCCGGACAACTCCGTCGGAAGCGGCCCCTCGCCCACCCGCGTCGCGTGCCTTGACGACGCCGAGGACGCGGCCGATCGCTCGCGGCGGCACGCCCAGCCCGGTGCAGACGCCGCCGATCGAGGCGTTCGACGAGGTGACGTACGGATACGTGCCGTGATCGATGTCGAGCAGCGTGCCCTGCGCGCCCTCGAAGAGGATCGACTGGCCGGCGCGCATCGACTCGCTCAGGAGCACCGAGCACGTCGCGGACCATCGGCCGCATGCGCTCGGCGTGCTTCACGCAGCTGATCGAGGACCGGCTTCCAGTCCATCGTGCTGTCCTGGACGAGACGGTTGCGCGCGGTCACGTTGTCGCGCACGTTCTGCTCGAGTCCCTGTGGGTCGGCGAGATCGCCGACGCGGATGCCGCGGCGCGCGATCTTGTCCTCGTAGGCCGGCCCGATGCCGCGCGAGGTCGTGCCGATCTTCCGCTCGCCGCGCCGGGCTTCCGACAGCAGATCCAGATCGCGGTGATACGGCAGGATCAGATGCGCCTTGTCGCTGATCAGAATCCGGCCGTCGACGTCGATGCCGTTCTTCGTCAGCTCGTCCACTTCGGCGAACAGCGCCTGCGGATCGATGACCACGCCGTTGCCGATGACGCAGGTGACGCCGGGATGCAGGATGCCGGACGGGATCAGGCGCAGGATGAACTTCGCGCCGTTGACGTAGACGGTGTGGCCGGCGTTGTGGCCGCCCTGATACCGGGCGACGATGGAGAAATGCGGCGTGAGCAGGTCGACGATCTTGCCTTTGCCTTCATCGCCCCACTGCGCACCTAAGACGGCGAGATTCATATATGGTCGTTGGTCGTTAGTCGTTAGTCGTTGGTCGTTGGTCGTTGGCGTCGCGACGGACTAAGATTCTACTGCGACAATCGTCGAACGCCGAAGGACCAACGACCAAGGACCAACGACCAACGACCAACGACCAGCGACCAACGACAATGA
>ERZ1370068.4020-contig-3113_pt1 | contig 28406 bp, 49 predicted proteins | sample MGYA00561227_ERZ1370068 | MGnify/ENA primary metagenome ERZ1370068 (study PRJEB38410, sample SAMEA6850437) | metagenome | study: Metagenomic assessment of the ecological functions of the soil: analysis of the soil microbiota associated with the...
GATGCTTCGTTCAGTTACGTATTGCTCAACCGCTGCCGGATTTCGCCAGGCGCTCGAGGATCGCAGTAGCGGGAACGCGAAGCGCTGGAGCCTTGATCGAATCGTGCGCGGCGCTGGACCGTGCGAGTGAAGCGCTCCGGCAGAGGTCGCGACTGACTTCGTTGTCAGCTTTGTCGGTGCTGGCAGTTTGACCAAAGAGCGGGGGCAAGCCCGCCTTCCTGACCCCGAGGCTGATCGGGTTGAGCGGTTTTGATCACGATGAAGGGCCTTCCATGAAGCTGAGGGTAAGGACCAGTTCAATCAGCTCTCAGGTCGGGAAGGTGGGCTTGCGCCGGCTGACTACCTTCAACTCGATTGGAAAGCCTTGAATAGCTCGGTTGCTTTGAACCAGATTTGCGATTGGTTTACGCGTTAACAAAAGAGTGAGGGTGAAGCTTCGCCCGGACTTCATCGCCATCGGGAGATCAGAACACTATAAGGAGAGTTGTAATGAGTAGAAGGTTTTGAGAGATGAGCATTGGTGCGCTTGTTTTTGTTAGCCATCCTGCCTGCGTCCATCGCCGCGCAGCGCCACGAGACTCGTTGCCAGCGGCGCAAGCCGCAGGCTGAGCGCCGGCGCGGAAATGAGTCTGAAAGATCGCACCGCCGCACGACGGCGTCCGGGCGGTCGATGGAAAACACGACGATGCTCCAAGGCGCACGCGAACGCTCGGAAATGAAGCTGGGCGGTGGCATGGACATCATCAATGTTGCCCAGTGTGATCTGAAGCGGACGATTCCAAATCGGTGACAACACGAAGAAGTATGTCATCACGCCGATGGAGACCGTCGAGGCAACCGGCCAAATACCGCTGCGCCCACGCCAACATGTCGCCGACAATGGCAAAGAGCCAGCGCGGCGCGGCGGCCTGTTGTCACTTACACGACCACGACCGTCGACACCGGCGAGCGCAAGGAGATGTTTGGCTTCCAGGCTCGCCACATCAAAGAGAAGACGATTGTGGTCGACTCATCGCCCGGATGCGTGCAGCCAAACGAAGATGCGCATGGGGGGCGGACGGCTGGTACATCGATTTTTTCTTACGGGCTGCATTGCGGCGTCGGGCATCAGGAGAATGGGCGGCGGCCCATTGGCGCGTGGCAGGCTGCGCGCGACAGAGTTCGCATGAACCAACAGAGGCGCGGGCGAACCGGGTACGCGTGGTTTGAAACAACCACGTCGTACGGTCGGACGGACGCGTTCCAGTTCACGTCGACAAAGGGAAGTGATCGATCTCTCCGCGCCGAACACCTCGATGCCGCGCTGTTTGGCGTGCCGGCCGGATATGTCGCCGAGACGCAGAACACGCAGGAGCTGTACGGCATGCCGTCAATGAGCTGACATGGCGTCGATGTCTCAGGGCGGTTCCGTCGTCGGCTGGTCGAAGCGAAATGTCTGGTGGTGGAATGTCTGCGAATGGAAATCGAAAGGCGCCGGGTGCAATTCGCGTCGGCGTCGTTCAAATCAATAACCGAAGTGGGCGTCCGGTTTCGACGGATTCACTTCGGCGGCAGGCTGGTCGGCGAGATCAGGGCGATGGCGCTCGACGCAGTGATGTTGAATGCCATCTCCCCGCCAGAGCTGGAAACCGAAGCGAAGGCGAAGCAGTGCGACTTCATTCTCTACACCGACATAGCGATGCTAAAAATATCGGCCGCGAAGAAACTCGGCGGACTGTTTGGCAAAGCTACCGGCGTAGGCAGCGGCGGGATCGACAAGACCGAGGCGAAGGTAGAATTCAAACTGTTTGCGGTCGGTGAGCCTTCACCCCGCTGCAATCAGCCGCGACTGCCAAAGAGGAAGGCGACGAAAATAAGTGCCGGCACTGCGCTCGATCAGGAAGCGAAACAGGTGAGTGCCGAAGCGCGAAAGAAAGGCCGCAGGCTAAGACAGGAAGAGCGGGGCTGGGGAAAATGAAACCCGCGGAGCGGGTGGCATAAAGCCGGGGTGAAGCGAAGCGAAACCCCAGGTCGATTCCGAAAGAGACACCAGCCCGCGGAGCGGGCGGCAGTTACGGCTATCGCGAGGTCTCGCGGGCTCACGGTTTTCGTTACCAGCGCCCTGGGGTTCCCTGCGCTTCCCCCAGGCTTTGCCCTTTCGCTTCGCGGGTTATTGGCTTAGTTCGTCTCTTTTGGCTTGTCGGATTTATTTTTCGCCTTCTTGTCTACGGGCGGTGGGAGTTTATTGGCTGCCTGAAGAATTGATTCCGCGTTTTCAGTCAACTGATCAAAGCTGCTGAGTTCTTCATCGCCCTTCGCTTGTGCCTCGCCGGTTTCAACTGTTCGACGATACGCGTGGCTGCCGCTGCCAGATTGCGGAGCGCCTTCGGAATCAGCGGATTTTTTCGTCACGCCCGCTCACGTCGTCGATGTTGGTAATGGCCTCGTCGAAAATTTTGGCAATGTCGCCGATGAGTTCGGCGCGCGAGCCCGTCGGCAGTTCTCCCAAGTCTCGAATCCTTCTTCAATTGTTTGGCGCTGGTGGTGCTGGTGGCGTTTGCGCTATTGAGGACCAGCATGCGGCGATCGGCGGCTTTGATGAAGACGTCGATGCGCTTGTCGAGGATCTGCGTATCCTTGACGAGGTCGATCTCCTGGGGCGTCAGATGCTCGCGCGACTGAAACGCCGAGACAGTAGCAGAGAAGATGATGAGGGCTGTTAGTAACAGCGCGCGGGGCGATGAGCAGAGGAGCAGAGGGAGCAGAGGGAACAAAGCGAGCAAAGTTAGTCATACAGTTTTCCAGGAGATGGTTCTCAGCGTTCCCGCAATGGCTTGTTGATGTCTTTCTCGCTTCGGTCTTCCGCGGGTTCTGCGCGAATCGCAGGTTGTGCCATAGAAAGAATTGAGCGCTTTCAGTGCGGCCCTTTTGCGGAGCAAACTCTTCAATCCTCCTTGATCCACACCGCACGCGCGGCCGGCGTGTTGCGGCGCATGATAAGTCGGCCTTGGAGCGTGCGCGCGCAGAGACAACTCCAGCCGCTTGTAAAGGTCTCGTCGCTTGTTGTTGTCGCGCCCGGCGGTTTTCATGAAACTAAAACACGTCTTCAATGAGCGCCCAAAGCACATCCTCGGCCTCGGCGGCGGCGAGATCGAATTGTTGTTCCGTAGTTTGGGCTTCAGCCTTCAAGAGATGGGCTCTCGGCAGAGTTCGATGCTCAATTTGACGCGCTGCTTTTCGTCTTTGGCGGCGGCGAGCGCTGATCGCGTCTCCACGCGCGTGATGATCTTTCAACGGCGGCGGCGCTGTTTGATCGCTCGAGTCGAGGCTCTTGTAGCGCGGACGGTGGAGCTGTCAGCAGCGCAAGCAGAAGCAAAGCCGAGTGTCCTGCCGATCATGCGCTGCTGGTTTTCCGCGAGTGTCATCTTTGTGGTTTCGCTAGGGCTGCTTTGAGCCAGCGGCTTTACGCTTCACGCGCCTTGTCCCAATTGAATTTGCCGTTTCAGCGAAGGCAGGCGCAACTTAACTTTCTCGATCTCCGGATTGATTCGTTTTCGCATCGGCCTGCGCGAGAAAAATCTTTCATAGGACGAGAGCGCTTTGCGGATATTCCTCCGAGAGATAATCATGCGCCGTGGCAATGAAATAATGTGCCACCGAAAGATCCGGTTTGCTCTTTAGCAGCCAGGCATATTCGTCCAGCGCCGCGGCAAACTGCTTCAGTTCGTATAGTGCGGTTGCCAGGTTCGCATGAGCGGCGTAACTGTTCGGAGCCGCAGCCACCACGCGACGAAAGAATCGTGGCGGCCTCAGCGCCACGTTTGGCCTGCACCAACGCGGCGCTGTATCCGGTCGCGTAGTCGACGTTACTCGGCTCAATCGCGGCGGCGCGCTTGTGGTAGTCGAGTGATCGATTTGGATCGCGGCGGTGCGATAGCGCCGCGCCCAGCCGGGCGAGCAGCATCGCGTTATCCGGATTCTTCTCCAGCAGCGTTTCTAGTGCCTTACGCGAGACGGCAGGGTCGTCGCTATTGGCCGCTTCGATTTCTTCCGGCGTGCCGACTACTTTCACACGCCGCCCGGCCCGGTTCCCGACTCGTTGAGTTCAATCCCGCGGCAGTAGCTACGCGACGCGCCTCATCATTCTTGCCCGCGAGTTGATAGTCGGCGGCGAGCCGAGCGGAGTTAGACTTCTCACCTTTGATCAATGGCTCGGCGGCGCTTTGAGATCTGCCATGGCGCGTTCACTGTCGCCGCCGGCAATGCGAAGCTCGGCACGTTCCAGCAACGCCAGGGAGATTTGTTGGCAGGATCCATTTCCAATACGTGGTCCAGGCTGGCGATTGCTTTGATGTTGTCGCCGCTGGCCCGCTTCGGCCACATCGCGACGAAGCAGCCACGCCGAAGCAGGTGCGTCTGCGTCCGCTGGTTGCGCGTCGCGCCAGTTCAACTGCTTCTCTGCATCGCCCGCTCGTAAACGAACGTCCGCGAGCATTCGCAAAGCGACGCTGTTCTTCGGCCTCAAGTTTGATTGCCCGGCGCAGGTGCGGGTTCGGCGTCGGAATCACGATTGAGGCGAACAGCGAGCAAAGCTCCGAGGGCGGAGTAGGGAAGTGACCAATCCCTTGCGCAGTTCAATTTGCGCGCTTGAAGCTGACTCCGCTTCGGGCAGACGTCCCAGCCCTACCAGCGCGTTTCCCTTTTGGAACTCAGCCTGGGAAACTCTGGTTTTGACCTTGAGCGCTTCGTCGTGAAACTCCAGTGCCTTGAGCGGAGACTCGCCGTGGGCATGAGCATTTTGTCCGCGCGCTCGAATAGCTTTACCGGATCCAGCGCTGCCGTCGCCCGGGCGAGTCTTCCGACCGCGCCGCTGTCAGGCTGTGGCAGCCCAGGAGCAGTAGCAACGCCGCGGCGGAGCCGCGCCGGACGGCCACGAACCTATGAGAAGCTGCTGAGGGGGCGATTGATCATGAACACAAACCCGAACGAGGCGTGCAAAGAAGAACTCTGGAGGAGAACCCGGATCTTAGCACTGAGTAAAACTAATGGGTCCAAAACTTACGCGACGAAGTGCGCGGCAGCAATTCTAGGATGCTGGTTGCGCTCATCTTGATGCATGCGATAATAACATTGCGAATCGTAATCCAGTCATTTTAGTTGAGAGACTAACGCGCGTGTGCGTACGTGTCTCTGCAGATACGACAGCGCAAATAGGACAGACATTCCTGTCTCGTCCCGGTTTTGACAGCGGGCTTGGCGGCGGCCGACACGGGACAGACAGGAATGTCTGTCACTACCAGGAGCTGAGGCACAAAGTTGTGCAGGCAGTTCATTGTGGTTGAGAATTCCGAAAAGCGAAGTCGCCGGCCAGGAATTGCAAACGACAGCGTAGCCTTGCTCAAAGAGGAGCGGCTGCGTCAACTTTTTTCGTGAAATGGGATCGGTCGTGGTTGCGTTTTTCCGGGGGCGTCGATGGCACCTACGCCGCGCTTACGCCGTGCCAACCCCGAGCGTTGGGCCGAAAGGCGCTTTGCGTTACCGGCGAGCCTGCGAGTTTGGCAGCCAGCCAGCAGGCTGAGACGGTGCGGCTCGCGGCGCAGTTCGAGTTTCATCGGCGAAGTAATCCAAACCGAGGAGCTTGAAGACGTCAACTACGCTGCGAATGGTCCAGCGCGATGTTTCTTCTGCAAGGACGAACTCTTACCGAAAAGCTGGAGGCAACGGCGCGCGATCGACAAATAGAATTCATCGTCGATGGATCAACCTGTGACGACTGGCCGACTACCGCCCGGGGCGTGCGGCAACGACTAAGCACGCTGTGTCGCAGTCCGCTGATAGAAGCGGAGATGACTAAAGCGGAAGTGAGGCTGTTAAGCCGCAAGGGTCGGCCTGCCGACATGGGACAAACCGGCGAGTCCTTGTCTGTCATCGCGAATAGCTTACTGGAATATTCCAGTAACGATCGAACGACTGGCGACGGTAGACCGAGGCGAAGAGATTCTGCGTGAGCTTGGGTTTCGCGAAGTTTCGCGTGCGCCACCACGACAACCTTGTTCGACTGGAAATTCCCACAGCCGAGATGGCGCGGGCGTTGCGGCTTGAGATGGTTGACGATCTGGCCCGGCGCTTTCGTGAACTGGGTTTCAAGTACGTAACGATCGACTCCACGGGTTTCGTAGTGGCGCCATGAATGAAGTTCTGGCCCCCTTGAAGAGCAGTTCCTGACCCGTCGAGGCTTTGAGCGTTGTAAGTTATTGATTCACCGCGCTCGCTGGGTGGAAAGTTTGATGCACGTTTTGAAATCCGACTATTCAAGAATCGGAGATGCCAATGGTAACCACCCCAAGCACAGTTTATGTTGACGACATCCGCGAGATTAAGGAAGAGAACCCGTTCGAGTCGATGATGTCGCGGTTCGACCGACGCGGCCCAGTTGCTCAATCTTGACGCGGACCTTTACGCCGTCATGCGCGTTCCCAACCGGGAACTCAAAGGTTTACATTCCCACGCGGAATGGACTCAGGCCGGATTCAAGTCTTTGAGGGCTATCGGGTTCAGCATAACTTCGCCCGTGGTCCCGCAAAGGGCGGAATTCGCTACTCGCCTGACGTTAACATCGATGAAGTGCGGGCGCTGGCTGCATGGATGACCTGGAAATGCGCGGTGGTCAATGTTCCCTTCGGCGGAGCCAAGGGCGGCATCATCTGCGATCCACAACAAATGTCGATTGGTGAGCTGGAGCGCATGACTCGGCGCTACGCGTCGGAACTGCTTGACTTCATTGGGCCGGAGAAGGACGTTCCGGCTCCGGACATGAATACTAACGAGCAGACCATGGCATGGATCATGGACACTTATTCCATGCACGCGCGGCACACCGTCACTGCCGTGGTCACGGGCAAGCCGATTGACCTCGGCGGCTCGTCAGTGGACGACGCGAGGCAACCGGGCCGGGGAATTCTGATTGTCATCAACGAAGCGATCAAAGCGTTTCAAGATGACGCCGGAAACCACGCGCGTGGTGGTTCAGGGATCGGGCAACGTGGGCGGAATCGGCGCGCAGCTGCTGCACGAAGCCGGCTACAAGGTCGTGGCGATTTCCGATGTGCACGGCGGCATTCACAACCCGAACGGCATCGATATTCCCGGCAGCCACTGAAGCACCTGCAAGCACACGCGGTCCTTCGAGGATTATCCCGGCGCTGAGCGCGTAACCAACAGCGAATCTGCTGGAGTTGGAATGCGATGTGCCTGGTCCCGGCGGCGACCGAGAACCAGATCACTTCGCAGAATGCCGATAGGATTAAGTGCAAGGTGCTGGCCGGAAGGGCGAATGGCCCAACCACGGCCGCTGCGGATCAGGTATTGCATGAAAAGGGAATTTTTGTGATCCCGGATATCCTGGCCAATGCCGGGTGGGGTGACGGTTTCATACTTCGAATGGGTACAGGACAGGATGGGTTACTTTTGGCGGGAAGACGTAGTCAACCAGCGAGCTTCAGGACACCATGGTTGCCAGCTTCAACGATCTCTGCCGGTATGCCGATGCCCACTCGGTCGACACTCGTACCGCGGCCTACATGTTGGCCATAGACCGGAGTGGCCTATGACACGCGCATGCGTGGCATATACGCGTGACGGAAAAGACATAAACAAATAGGCCCAAGTCGGGAAAAAGTCTTGATTTCCCTAAACAGGTAGGGTATGGTCTGGCGTGATCTCTACGTCGGACTAGTGTGAAGAATTTTCTTTTGCACCACGATTTTCGGTGCGAGCGTAGCGCGTCAACCAATCTCGTTGATGGCCACCTAGACAGATTCCAGCATTTGGGAGAGCGCAGCAGTTTTTGGGTGCCACTGCTCGCGCACTAGCTGCAGAATCGGTGCGAACAGTTGAACATGCAACTCTCGACATTGGCATTCAAAACAGAATTTCTATATTAGTTTTCAGGAGGATTGCGATGAAACTCCGCAACGAGAGCGCTTATTGCCGCGCTCACTATTTTGGTGTTTTGCGCCGCAATGTCGGCCCAGACTTTGAGATTGCCCCAGGATCCACGCAACCAGGCGCCGACCGTGTGGGACCGGCGGCCCGGTGGGTGGACCGACTGGTCTGTTCACTATCTATGACGGCGACACGATCCGGAAAGGCGAGTTTACGTTCAGCGTCGCCTACAGCAATTATGATCGCGATCCGGGTAACGTAGACATCGTCGATACGCCGCTTGAGCTTCAACGTGGGCTTGAACGACCACGTGGAGTTGTTTTTCAAGACGAACGGTTATCGTGGCATCAAGGTAAACAATCCACAGAATCTGTCGAGCTTCTATCTGCCGAACTCGCAGCTCCGCTTCGGTGCCTCGCTGTTGTGCAGCGGGGCGGCCATCATACAGGCGCCCGAGCGGGTGAGCGGTTCGACAGCGTTGACGGGTTTTAGTCCGCTGTTCCGTCCGGCGGGACCGCCGTGTAACGTTGGTGGCCAGCCGTTTCTACAGTTTCCATTCATCGGCGGCCCTGGTCCGAACTTCGGCTTGACGGGGAACGCGATCGCGCCGCCATTTGTGAGCCGCATTGGAACGCCGAATGGCGGTAATGGCAGCTTTGGCGGGGCCTCGAATTTTCCTGGCATTGGCTCGGTCGGTCGGCAGCATTCTGCCGGGCATCGTGCTAGCCACCGTGAACCTTCCGTGTACCGCACTGACCGGCAACTGCAATCCGCCGACGGCCGCTAATCCACAGTCGATTCGTGCAAGTGCCGTGCAACTTTCACGATCTCGCCAGCTTATTTGCCTGACGCGCCATTCGTGAACCGGCTCTACGGTGAATCAAGCTTCACTGGACATGGTAATCGGCGCGAAGATCAGATTGGCTAGTCCAAACGACGCGCTGGGATGGGGATTCATTCCGTTCTATCGCTGGAATACGGACAAAGCTAACGACTTCGGCGGCTTCAATCAGTTGCAGCGCGGGGCCAGTCCGGGCGCCGACATCGGCGACTTCGGCGTCATCGGCTTTGTCGATGGCCGTCTGAGCGTCAGCACGTGAACGTAGCGGCTAACATCGGCTACATCCTGAACAGCAACCCCAAGAGCGATGCCATGGGCGACGCTGTTCTGCTTGACCGTCCGGATGAACTGCTCTCCGGCGTTGGTTTCGACTTCCCAATCAACAAGCACTTCCAGTTGATTGCTGAAGCACGCTCGACAATGTAGCGTCGCTGGTAAAACGCCGAATGCCTTCAACAACAATCCAGTTGAAGCCCTCGGCGGTGTCAGAATCTTTCCGGCTCGTTGGTGGGGAATTGGCGTGGCCTATCGTCGCCACATGAATCAGCAGGACGCCGGTCACTTCAATGACGCCGACTTCAATACCTCGGTTCAAAACCTGAGCGGTGTCTTTGTCCCAGGCCGCGGCGTCGTCATGCGTGCCGGGGACGACTGTTCCCGCAACAGCCGCCGGCGTGCCAAGGGGGCTTTGCGTTCTCCGACGACCCGAACGGGTTCATCTTCCAGTTCTGGGCTGGTCACCGGAATCGGCGCAGCCGCCACTGGCGCCAAATCGGCAGCCGACGGTCAGTGTATCGTCGTCAAGTGCGTCAATCACTGCTTCCGTGTCCTCAGGGAACCAGCAGTGATTCCTGCACTGCCAGTGCAAGCATGTCAGTGGACTTGACTGCGGATGGCCGCGATCCGGATAACGACACGCTGCTTCTACACCTGGTCCGTTACTGGTGGCACGCTCACCGGTGAAGGTCGGGCGGTCTCCTGGAACCTGTCAGGTGTACAACCTGGAACCTATACGGCCAGCGTCGAGGTTAATGACGGCAATTCGCACACGGCTCAACAGTTCAACAACAGTCACCGTAGCCGAGTGCACAAACTGCAAGCCTCCGTGTCCGGACAGTTTCCGTTAGCTGTCCGTCTGACGTCGATCCAGGGTTCGCCGATCACGCTTCACCGCGTCCATGTCAGGCGACATGAATGTTACCTACAATTGGTCAGTTTCGGCCGGCACCATCTCCAGCGGTCAGAGGCACGTCATCGATCACGGTTGACACGGCCGGGCTGGGTGGTCAGACGGTTACTGCAACGGTTGAGCTTGGCGGTCTGGATCCTTCCTGCTCGAGGACGGCATCCTGCACCACCAGCATTCGCGCCCCTGTTCCACCGGCCGTGAAGTTTGATGAATACGGAAACATCAAATTCAACGACGAAAAGGCGCGTCTCGACAACTACGCCATCCAACTGCAGAACCAGCCGGGTTCGCAGGGCTATATTCTGGCCTACGGTTCCTGCGCCGGTGAGGCTCAGGCACGAGCCGATCGCGCGAAAGACTACCTGGTTAACACGCGCGGCATCGATGCCTCTCGACTGGTAACAGTTGATGGTGGTTGCCGGTCTGAACTGACGGTTGAGCTATGGGTTGTCCCAACGGGCGCCGTAGCACCGGCAGCCAGCACGGATAACATTATTTCGCCTTGTCCGGAATGTAAGAAACCTAAGCCACGCCGTCGGGGGCGTCGCTAACGGATGGACGAATAACGGTCAACTCGCGTCGGTAAAGCTAAGGACGCGAACCTTCCGATGCGGGCGATGTTCTCTTCAAGAAGCATCGCCCGCTTCGCTTGTGCGGTCTAACAGGGGTGCGGCCCGCCGCGGTCAAAGGCCCACAGTTTGCATGCGAGTGCTTGCTGTCAGAAGCAATCTTGGTGGCGTTTTGGCGAGCGAGCTTCCGGCGCCGTTCGCGGCCTCTCTGGATTGTCGACGGTTGGACCGTAAACCTTTGCTTGTTATGTGCGCTTGAGCATTGACACTAAGGTCTCATTTCGTATAAGTGTGGCGTTTGGAATTTTGTCGCCCAATAGCTGGTAGAGTGGCGGGGACGTTCGTCTGATACTGTCGGCGGTGGCATTCCGATAATATTTTCGTTTCAGCAGGAGGAATGCGATGAAACTCGCAACAAGAGCGCTTATTGCCGCGCTCACCACGTTGGTGTTGTGTGCCGCAATGTCGGCCCAGACTTTGAGATCACCTCAGGATCCGCGTAACCAGGCGCCGACGGTAGGCACCGGCGGTCCGGTGGGTGGACCGACTGGTCTGTTCACTATTTATGACGGTGATACGATTCGGAAAGGCGAGTTTACGTTCAGCGTCGCCTACAGTAACTATGATCGCGATCCGGGTAACGTAGACATCGTCGAAACGCCGCTGAGCTTCAACGTAGGCTTGAACGATCACGTGGAGTTATTCTTCAAGACGAACGGTTACCGTGGCATCAAGGTAAATAATCCACAGAATCTGTCGAGCTTCTACCTGCCGAAACTCGCAGCTCTGCTTCGGCGCGACGTTGCTGTGCAGCGGGGCGGCTATAATTCTAGCCGCCCGAGCGGGTGAGCGGTTCGACGGCGTTGACGGGCTTTAGTCCGCTGTTTCGTCCCGCGGGACCGCCGTGCAACGTTGGTGGCCAGCCGTTTCTGCAGTTTCCGTTCATCCGGCGGCCTGGTCCGAACTTCGGCTTGACTGGTAACGCGATCGCGCCGCCGTTTGTGAGCCGCATTGGAACGCCGAATGGCGGTAATGGCAGCTTTGGCGCGGCCTCGAATTTCCCGGGCATTGGCTCGTCGGTCGGCAGCATCCTGCCGGGCATCGTGCTCGCGACCGTGAACCTTACGTGTACCGCACCGACCGGCAACTGTTCAATCGCCGACGGCTGCAAATCCACAGTCATTCTACAAGTGCCGGCACATTCACGATCTCGCCAAGCCTATCTGCCTGACGCGCCATTCGTGAACCGGCTCTACGGTGAATCAAGCTTTACGGACATGGTAGTCGGCGCGAAGATCAGGTTGGCTAGTCAAACGACGCGCTGGGATGTGGGATTCATTCCGTTCTATCGCTGGGATCGGACAAAGCTAACGACTTCGGCGGCTTCAATCAGTTGCAACGCGGCGCTGGTCCGGGCGCGCGACATCGGCGACTTCGGCGTCATCGGCTTCGTCGATGGCCGTCTGAGTCAGCACGTCAACGTTTCGGCTAACATCGGCTACATCCTGAACAGCAACCCCAAGAGCGATGCCATGGGCGGCGCTGTCCTGCTGCGACCGTCCGGATGAACTGCTTTCCGGCGTCGGTTTCGACTTCCCAATCAACAAGCACTTCCAGCTGATTGCTGAAGCGCGTTCGACGATGTACGTCGCCGGCAAGACGCCGAATGCTTTCAACAACAATCCGGTTGAGGTCCTCGGCAGTGTCAGGATCTTTCCGGCTCGCTGGTGGGGAGTATGGCGCGGCTTATCGCCGGCACATGAATCAGCGGACGCCGGTCACTTCAATGAGCCAGAATACCTCGGTTCAAAACCTGAGTGGCGTCTTTGTCCCAGGCCGAGCATCGTCGTCTGTGCGGGAACGGCAGTTCAGACGGCAGCCGGGGCGCCGAGGGCTATGCGTCCCGAATGGGTTCATCTTCCAGTTCTGGGCCGGACATCGGAATCCGCGCATCGAGTCCACACATTAACGTCGGACCAAGCGGTTCCAGTCTCTTCGTCGAGCGCTTCAATCACGCTGCCTTGTCCGCCGGGAACCGTTCAGTGAGTCCTGCACGGCAAGTGCAGGCCGGTCAGTGGATCTGACGGCCGCCTACAGCGATCCGGAAAACGATCCACTCACTTACACGTGGTCCGTCACCGGCGGTACGTTGTCAGGCGAGGGTCGATCAGTTTCATGGGACCTGGGGACACTGTCGCCTGGAACCTACACGGCGACGGTAAGCGTCAGCGATGGTGCAGCTCCGCCGGTTACCTGGAACGGCCACGGTGACGATAGCCGTTTGTCGAGCCTTGCCGGCCTCCGTGTCCGACCGTTTCCGTGCAGCTGTCCGATCTGACGTTCAAGGTTGGCGAACCGATCACGTTCAGCGCTTCCGTGTCAGGCAGACATGAGCGTCACCTACAACTGGTCAGTTTCGGCCGAGTACCATCACCAGCGGTCAGGGCACGTCATCCATCACGGTTGACACCGCCGGACTCGGTGGTCAGACGGTTACCGCAACTGTCGAGCTCGGTGGACTCGATCCTTCCTGCTCGAGAGACAGCGTCCTGCAGCGACGTGGAGTTCAGACCTGAGCAGCCAGTTACCTGTCGTAAGTTTGACGAATACTCCGATCTCAGGTTCAACGACGAGAAGGCTCGTCTCGACAACCTGGCGATCCAGTTGCAGCAGGATCCGACCGCACAGGCCTACTACGTAGTGTTCGGCTCGTGTGATACGGAAGGCGCTGCCAGATCGACGCGCGCTGTGGATTACCTGGTGAACAATCGCGGTATCGACCGCGCTCGCATCACGGTAGTCGACGGCGGTTGTCGCGAAACGTTGACGGTTGAATTGTGGATCTGCCCGACTGGAGCAGGTGCGCCAATCCGCAACAAACTCCGCAACTGTCGATCGCTTGCCCGGCCTGCAAGGTGAAGCCGAGAACGCGACGCGGACGTCGCGGCGCGCAGGGACTAATAAGCAACCAAGCTTCGCGTCTCGAGAAACTAAAGAGCGCGAACATTCCGAAACGGGCGATTCTCTCCTCGAGAGGCGTCGCCCGTTTCGCTTTGTTGGGGAACCATCCTTAAGCCGCCTGCGTCTTGCGGCTCGTGCCTGGCCTTGGCGTGGTTAAAGTAGCGGAATACAAATGCGAAAATTTGTATTAAACTTGACGCGATGCCCCAGCTGTTCAAAACATCAACCCTTGAGCCTATTAAGAAATATGAAAACTCGATTGCCTAGACTCTTTGTTCTCTTGACGATGTTGTTGGTTCTCCCCTCCGGTTTTATTGCCAGAGGGTCAGCCGCAGACTCTCCCGAGAGTCTGCGCCGATCCGGCAAAATATTCCGATGATTGGCGCGCGAACGGGCCTTCAGGCAGGCGATGTTCGTAGTCTGGTTGTTGACCCGAGTAATCCCGATCGTTTCTATCTCGGGACGCTGGACGCTCAGATCTACACCTCGGCGGATGCGGGCAAGAGCTGGGCAATTACTCTACAACTTCAACAAGCCCAAACTTTTCGTCGACCATATTATCATCGTCGATCCCCGCGACTCGCGAACGCTTTACGTTGCTACTCATCGACACAAGGAGCCAGGCGGACTTTTCAAGTCGACTGACGGTGGACGGAAATGGCGCGAGAGTTCGGAATTGAAGAACGAAGCGCTGCATTCGCTGACACAGGCTGACGCTGATCCCAACGTTTTGATAGCCGGCACCTTCAACGGAATTTTCCGTTCAGACAATTCAGGGAGATTCATGGACGCAACTGCCGACGTACAAAACGCCGGGCCTGGTTCACGTCCGAGTCGCTCGCGATTGATCCCGCGGACAGTCAACACCATCTACGCGCGGCACCTGGTACCTGCCTTACAAATCCACCGATGGCGGGCAGAACTGGAAGAGCATCAAGAACGGAATTATTGACGACTCCGGATATTCTTCGCCATCGATATCGATCCGCGCGATCCCAATCACGTCATCGCTTCGGCGTGCAGTGGTATTTATGAAACCGCCAACGGCGGAGACAGTTGGACGAAGGTGCAGGGGATTCCGTCGCAGTCGAGGACGCGACGCGGACCATCGTGCAGCATCCGTCGATCGCCGGGGCTCGTTTTCGCCGGCACCACTGAAGGGTTCTGGCGTTCGGATCGCGGCGGCAAGGCCGACTCATGGATGGTGACCACTTCCCGACAACTTGAAGTCAACTCGATCGCGATTCATCCGTCGCGAGCCGCAAACGATTTTCATAGGCACAAACAACTACGGCGTGATGGTTTCGAACGACGGCGGCAAAAACTTTCATGCCCACTAACGGCGGTTACAGCGGACGGTTTGCGAACGTGATCCGTGGCCGATCGCGAAACGCCCGACCGGATCTACGCCGCGACTATCAATACGACAACCGGCGGCGGGTTTTCTTTGTCAGCACCGACAATGGCGAACACGTGGCGTCCATCGATGCGCAGCATGCCGCCGCGATTGATCACTTATTCAATCCTGCAGGATGCGCGCGACGCCAACGTGATCTACCTGGGCACCAACTCTCGGCGTTTACCGGCTCGGCTCGATCGCGGCGCTTCGTGGGCTCCCGTTTGGTCCGAGCCAACCGACACCTACGCAAGCGCCCGCCAGGAAAGGGAAGAAGACCTCGACAGTTGCTAGCCGCAGCCGTTAAACCGCAGCACCGCCTAAGGCGAAACGATACCGTCCGCCGGGCCCAGCAAGCACTTGAACGCCGGCGGCTACCCGGTAGGAGTGTCCGGATGGACGCGCCGGCAACGCAGACATACTCAGTGCGCTGCAGAAAGTATCAGAAGCTGATCGCGGCCTGCCGGTGACTGGGAAGTTCGACGACGTCGACGCTTGAGATCGCTTGGCATATGCGAAGTGATGCCGGGGCCGACTCGCCGGCACGGGTGTGTCGTCTTGTCTGATGCTGTTAATGCGCTGGTCCAAACAGTGGACGTTGAAACCCAGCCAACCGCTGTGTCTGGCGGCGACCAACCTTGGGCTCTACCGCAGCTCTTGATCCCGCGAACGGGTTGGCTAAAGTTACGCTACGGTCAAACTTCAGGATTCCCGTACCAGTTGCATCTGCGACGGATCCGAACGAGCCGGAGACGATCTTTGTGGGGACCGCGTCTTCCGGTGTGCTTTCGTTCCCGCGATGGCGGAAAGTCGTGGCAGCGCGTGGCCGGCGTTCCGGCCGAAGCTCCCGTCAATACGATCGCGCGAGACGCGCAGCGCCAAACTGTCATCTACGTTGGCACGAAGCAGTCGTTCTACATGTCGCATGACGGCGGAGCGAGCTGGACTCGTCGCGGCGGCAACCTGCCGTTCGGCGATTTCACGAGTATCTTGATCAACCCGCGGAATGCCGACGAAATCTTCGTTGGCAATGCCTATCAGACCGGCGAGATTGGCGGCGGAGTCTTTCGTTCGGTGAACGCGGCAGACCTGGGCCCGCATCGATCCTAAAGAGAACCGCTTGCCGAGCCAGAGAATTTGGGCGTTGGCGTTTGATTCGCGAGATCAAAATACGCTTTTCGTCGGATCTCACTCGGCCGGTGTGTATGTGGTTCCGCGCGGCTCAAATGGCGTGACGGCGGCCAGCCGCTGATCGGTTGTAGCCGGCCAATCAGGTTATCAGTTTAGTGCAAAGGACTTATGCGCCGCCCGAGGGCAATCAGCACCTTGACATGCGCTTGTCTCGACGTGTACATTGCGAACCTACCCGGTAAGCGACTGGTGATTGTCGGACCAAGCGGGTGACTACGGGCGCGGCGGAAATCGAAACCAATAAAACCTCCTTTTCCAAATCTAAACGGCTCGCATTCCTCGCAAGCTTCAACCCCGATATCATCGCCAAGGTCATCGAAGCAGGTGCCACCTAAGCACTGTTCTTCGCTCGTCGGATACTGGCAGGGATCGCAAGACGAGTGAATGCGTGAATACGAACTTATGGCGGCAAATTTTCCGGGAGTGTTACAGGAGTCTGCATGGCTAGTGAAGAATCGAAGCTAAACAACCAAGAAACAAGCGACGACAAACCCGCGCTTCCAACGAGCAGCGAAAGCTCGAGCTACCGCAACCGCCCCGACTGTGCAGGCTCCGAGTCCTCACAGTTGCCACAGATGTCGACGACGACGATGAGCCGCGCGCCAGCGGCGACGTCGACTTCGGACAATTGCTCGATCAGTTTGAGCAGGAGCAGGCCTCGTTGCAGGAAGGCGAAGTCGTGCGCGGCACCGTCGTCGGAATCAGCGAGCGCGGCGTCGTAATTGATTTCGGCTACAAGTCGGAAGGTATCGTTAACCCGGCGGAATTCACCGAGAACGGCGTGCTGGCGGTGAAAGCCGGCGACGAAGTCGACGTTCTTGTTAAGAACATGGAAACGTCTGACGGCCTGCCGATTTTGTCGCGCGCTGACGCCGTGCGGATGAAGGCCTGGGACGAGCTGGAGAAATCCTACCGCGACGGCACAAACATCAAAGGCCGCGTGATGGAGCGGATCAAGGGCGGACTGCGTGTAGACATCAGACGGCATCGGCGCCTTCCTGCCTGGCTCTCAGGTTGACGTTCGGCCGGTGCGCAATCTGGACTCGCTTCGCAATCAGGAGATCGAAGCGAAAGTCATCAAACTGAACCGCAAGCGTTCCAACGTGGTGTCTGTCGCGCAAGGCTGTCATCGAAGAAGAGAATGCCGGACGAAAGGTCGAAACGCTCGGACACATTGAAGAGGACATTGTCGTCGAAGGTCAGATCAAGAACCTGACTGACTACGGCGCCTTCGTCGATCTTGGCGGCGTCGATGGCTTGCTGCATGTAACCGATATGTCCTGGGGCCGCCTGCAAAATCCGAGCGAGCTTTTCCGCGTCGGCGACAACATCCAGGTCAAAGTACTCAAATTTGATCGCGATCGTGAACGCGTCTCCCTCGGTTACAAACAACTATTGCCGGACCCGTGGTCAAGCGTCGAAGAACGCTTTCCGGTCGGCACGCGCGTTCCCGGACGCATTGCCAGCGTGGCTGACTATGGCGCTTTCGTTGAGCTGGAAAATGGCGTTGAAGGGCTGGTTCACGTTTCGGAAATGAGTTGGTCGAAACGCGTAAAGCACCCGAGTAAACTGGTGAATCCCGGCGACGCGGTTGAAGTCGAAGTGCTGAGCGTGGATCCGAAGGCGCGCCGCATTAGCCTCGGCATGAAACAGATTCAGGACAACCCGTGGCAAACGTTGCACGAACGCTATCAGGTAGGCACGCGCGTCCACGGTCGGGTAAGAAACCTGACCGACTTTGGCGCGTTCATCGAGATCGAGGACGGCGTTGACGGGCTGGTTCACGTTTCGGATATTTCGTGGTCCCGGCGGATCAAGCATCCGAGCGAAGTGTTGAAGAAGGGACAGGAAATCGACGCCATCATCACCAGCATCGATGCCGAGAATCGGCGGCTGTCGCTGTCGATCAAGGACCTCGAACCAAACGCCTGGGATCGGTTTGTTAACGAACACAATCCCGGCGACGTTGTGCGCGGCAAGATTGCGCGCTTTGCAAACTTCGGCGCCTTCGTCGAACTGGACGACAATCTAGAAGGCCTCTGTCACATTTCCGAGCTCTCGGAAGAGCGAGTCGACAAACCTGAAGACGTGGTCCAACTCGGTCAGGAGATGGAATTCAAGATTCTGCGGATCGACGTCGAGAACAAGAAGATTGGGCTTTCGGCGCGCGCGGTTGGCAAGGATGAGCCAATCATCGACGCGAAGGTTTATTCGTCGCAGGCCGGCAGCGGCATGGCGTCTCTGGGAGAACTGGCGGATTTCGGCGTGGGGAAGCCGCAGCCGGAAGCAAAGCCTGAACCAGAGCCGTCGAACCGAACAGGAGCGCTCTCGAATCCCGAACCGGCGCCAGGAGCCGGTGCAGCGAGCCTGAGGCGCGAGTCCAGATCCTGCAGCCGGCCGGTGACCATGAGCCTGGCCAGCTGCCGAAGCGGCGGCGAGCACCGCGACACGGCCGTCAGCGAGCGGAGCAGCCTGCAAGCTGCGCAGCTGAGGCCGAATACCTGCATCCTGCGGACGAGGCGTCTGAACCGGAAGCAAAGCGGACAGACGAAGAGTAGTCTCCCAGCTCGATGCCGGTCAGGTCAGCTGAGAACTGCAAGAAGGTTCTTGTTGTCTGTCGACCTTGGTCCACTCGTGCTGCCACGATGTGCATCTTGCCCGGCGTGATTGTTTTCTGATAGGGTACGAGTTGAACACACCTCGCCACTCTTAAGACGTACCAATGAATTATCACTTCGCTAGTGCAATTTTGGCTAAGCCATCTTTCTCGATCTGAGGTGTTGCATGACAAAAGCGGAACTTGTCGAGGACGTCGCCGAAGCGGCGGAACTTACCAAAAAAGATGCCGAGCGACTGGTCGAGATCGTTTTTGAAAGCATAATCGAGACGCTCAATCATGGTGAGAAGATCGAGCTGCGCGGCTTCGGCAGTTTTCGTGTGCGCGAACGCGGCGCCCGCCGTGGCCGGAATCCGAAGACCGGCGATCCAGTTAGCATTCCCGCCAAACGCGTTCCTTACTTCAAACCGGGTAAAGAACTCAAAGAACTGATTAACGAACACCCCGCAACGCCTGCGAGCGCTGATAATTCAGCCAGCGCCGCTGGCGACGATTCGCGCCAACCTCCCATCATGTAGACGCGCAGGAACCCAGGAGGATTCAAGATTGGACAGGCTGTGGAGTCCCTGGCGTTATCAATACATCGCGGCCGGCGGCGCTGCGGACTCTGAATCGCAGGCTTGCATTTTCTGTAAGCTTCGCGATGATCCCGACAACGACGAAACGAATTTCGTTCTGCATCGCGGCGCTCACAACTTCATCGTTCTCAATCTCTATCCATACATTAGCGGCCACCTGCTGGTAGTTCCTTTCGAGCACGTGGGCGATCTGGATGCCGCCAGCAAAGAAACCACGGACGAGTTAATGGATTTGACCAGGAGCTGCCAGACGGCGCTGCGCGAAGTCTATGGGCCGACGGGTTTCAATGTTGGCATGAACCTGGGCTTCGCTCAGCTGGCGCCGGAGTGGCCGATCACCTTCACCTCCACATCCTGCCGCGCTGGGACGGCGACACAAACTTCATGAGCACCGTCGGCGAAACGCGCGTCATCCCTGAAGATCTCGTTAGCACGTACCGGAAGCTGCGCGGCAAAGTTCTGACAAACGCAAAGGCGTAGAATGCGTTTGCGGCTAGGGCCTCAGATTTTCCATTTTCATTTTTCATTTCTCATTTGTCATCGCTGGATGGAAGTTACCGTCGTCAGCTCGATCAGTCCGCCGTACAACAGCACTGATAGCTTTCAAATGGAAAATGAGAAATGAAAAATGAGAAATGGAAAATGAAAACGACCTGCCGGTCGTCGATTCACCAGTCGAGCTCCGCCGCTCAGCGTTTCGCGACCTTGCGACTGACGGCTTCGTCCTCGACTTCGCCGGCTCTGTTGATGGGTACGTCGGACGCTTTGCGGTAGCTAATGCCGCGCTCTTCGCTGTCGAGTTCGCCGGCGGGCAATTTGGCCAGCGGGCCGCTGAGGCTGGGAGGATTGAAACCCGGATAGTCGATCCGAGCATGGTAGATGGCGGTTAGGGCGCTGATCATGGCTTCCCGAATGGTGGTAATTTCCTGAAGCGTCAGGTCGCACTCGTCCAGCTGACCATCGGTGATCACCGCGTCGACAATTTTCACCACGATCAAACGAATGTTTTCCGGATCGGGACGCGCTAGCGAAGCGAGCCGCAGCCTCGCAGGAGTCCGCCAACATCATGATCGCCGCCTCTTTGAACTGCGGTTTCGGTCCCGGATAACGGAAATCCTTCTCGTCGATCACTTCACCGGGCTTTGCTTCAGCCTGCGCCTTGCGCAGAAAGAAATGCAACGTGCGCGTGCCATGATGCTGCGGGATGAAGTCGGCAATCTTCTTCGGCAGATTGATTTCTTTGGCCAGCTTGACGCCGTAGGTTACGTGGCTGGTGATGATGCGGGCGCTCTGCGAAGGTCGCATATGATCGTGCGGGTTCTCGCCCTGTTGGTTCTCGACGAAGTACTCCGGCGCCGCCACCTTGCCGATGTCGTGATAGAGCGCACCAATGCGCGCCAACAGCGGATTGGCCCCGACTGCCCGCGATGCATCCTCGGCGAGTTGACCCACCGCATGCGAATGCTGGTTCGTCCCCGGGGCGCGCAGCGCCAGTTGGCCCAGCACCGGCAGGTCGGCATTCGAAAGCTCAAGTAGTTTGACGTCGGTGAGAATACCGAAGAGCGACTCGTTAATCGGCAAGCCGCCGGCCGCAAAAATCGCCGTCAGCAAACCGCCGACAAAGCCAAGGCCCAGCGCCAGCAGGATCGAGTTCAACGTCAGCGGTTGTTCCGCATAAGCCAGCAACGCAATTGCCATTGCCGCATTAACAACGCCCACAAACAATCCGGCCAGGGTGACAGACTGCCGCTCGCGATAGCGACCAATCCCATAGACGGCAGCGGCGCAGGAAATCATTGAGTACAGCGCCGTCTGAATCCCATTGGGGCGAGCATGCCGGCAAAGAGCGCAGTGCAGATCCCGGCCAGAAACGCCAACTGCGTATCGACGAGCATCACCACCAGGAGGGCAGCCGCCGCGAAGGGAATCGCAAAGTTCCAGAAGGTCGGATCGTTAAACGGCGCCGTCTTCATCCCGTTAGCGACGCTGTCCGCGAGCGTGAAGCCCACGCGCATTAAGCCCGTCTCGACCACTATTGCAGAACCTACCAACGCAAACGCCCGCGTCTTCGAGAGTGACAGCGCGGAAGTTGTGCTGCGGTGTTCGGTAAACTTCAAACGGCCCAGTAAACCGCGAGGATGATCATTAACAAACCAAGCAGGTTGTGCCAGGGACGGCCCGCATGGCCGGTAGTCTTCAGGACTGCAAACTGCGCCAACTTTTCCGCTGTAACAGTGTCGCCTTCGCGGGCGATCATCTGATTCCGTTTGAGCAGGATTTCCACCGGCTGGATCTTGTTGGCCTCTGCTTCGCGCGATGTCGCGGTCGCGGTTTGGTCAAGCACCACATTCGGACGAATCAGCGGCAGGACTCCCGCGAGCAAAGCCGATCGCTCTTCCTGCGACCAACCTGGTACGTTGAGCTTCTTTTCCAGCTCCTGACGCGCCTCGGTGAGCGACCACATGCTGGCGCGCGGCATCGGCATGATCCTTTGTGCGGCTGGGTTGCGTACGTCAACCAGGACGATCTCCTGATTCAAACGGTCACCTTCAGCGTCGTCGTAAATATATTTATCGCCAATGTCGCGAACGAGCGTAGTCAGCCGCGTCAAGTCATCTTCATTAAATTTATGCGCCGCGATGGCGCGGGCGACGCCGTTTCCGCCTTCGCCGGTCCAGCTCAAAGCCTTGCCCGCGGTCTGCCCTTCGCTTCGGCGCTTCAGATCTTCCCAGGCTGCCTGAAGACTTCGCGCCGAGCTTTCGCCCCGGCTGGAGTCAAAATTGAATATTGGCCGGGCAGCCTGTCGTGCCGCATTACGGCGTCGCTCTGTCTCCACAATGTCGAAGCCACTTATGTCGGCTCGCGCGACGACGCTGCCCCTGACGATGTCGCCCTCACGATAGTCTGCGGAGAAGCCCGTCGAGTAGTTGCTCAACAACAGCGCCGTGGTTACCAATACCAGAAAGCCAAACCCGATGAAAAAACGCGTGCGGGGTTGGAAGACTCTGAAGGGGACGCAGGGCGTACTGCAGCGCGGCGTCGCGCGCACGGCCAAACGGGGTAGTAAATCGGGGACGAAGTGCCATTTCGGGTTTATGCGATACGGGAGACGAGGTTTCGGTTGAAGAGGCTTCGCCGCCGCGCAGGCCCAGGTCCTGAGAAAGCATCTTGCCGACTTTCTCGAGCAGCGGCGGCAGTGTCCGACGATCGGTTGCCGCGATAGTCACTACTTCCCGATTGCCGTTCTGGGCCAGTTGCCGGGAAATCGCTTCCAGAGTATCGAGGTCGACGAGGTCAGCCTTGTTCAACGCCAGGATTGATGGAATCTCAGCACTGTGCAGTTCCTGAAGAATCCTTTCCACCGACTGAATCTGTTGCGCCCAGCGCGGGTTGGAAATATCGACGAGATGAATCAGCATTCTGCTGTCGCCGATTTCTTCAAGCGTGGCGCGAAACGCGGAGAGCAAACCCGGCGGCAGATCGCGTATGAAACCGACCGTGTCGTTAATAATCACTTCCTGCTCGCGCGGTAAGCGCAGGCGGCGCGAGGTCGGATCGAGCGTGGCGAACATTCGCTGTTCGGCGCGTACCTCGCTGTTGGTGAGCGCGTTCAGCAGCGTCGACTTGCCGGCGTTCGTGTAGCCGACAATCGAAACCACCGGCAGCTCGTTTCTGGTTCTCACTTTCCGGCGTTCGTTTCGTCGCCGGCGCTGGTTCTCGATCTCCTTCTCCAGACGGTTAATGCGATCGCGAACGCGGCGGCGGTCCATCTCGAGCTTCGTTTCACCGGGGCCGCGTCCGCCGATGCCGCCGGCCAGCCGCGAGAACGCCGAATCCTGTCCGGCGATCAACCGCGGCAGTGAGATATTTCAGTTGGGCCAGTTCCACCTGGATCTTGCCCTCGCTCGACTGTGCGCGCTGCGCGAAAATGTCGAGGATGAGCTGCGAACGATCGATGATTTTCAAGTCAGTCGCTTCCGAGAGTGATCTGACTTGCGCCGGGGTCAACTCGCGATCGAAGACCAGCATGTCCGCGCCCAACTGCAGCGAGCGAATCAGCAGCTCGTCAAGCTTGCCACGCCCAAGCACCGTGCGCGGATCGATGGCCTGTCGTCGCTGGATAACCTTGTCCTGAACCACGATTCCGGCAGAGCCGGCAAGTTCGTTCAGCTCGGCCATCGATTCTTCGGCGTCAGCAAGTGGCCCGGTCGTTACGCCCAACCAGAATGGTGCGGTCCTTGAGATTCGTCCTGTCGCGAGACGCGACGGTTGCGCGCCATCTCCTGTTCCAGCGACTCGATCAGCGCCAGGAAATCAATATCGAGCTGCGACGCCATTCTTGGCGTCAGGAAAGTGTAGGGCTGATGGTCGTTTGCGGTTTGCAGAGTCTACCGCAGCCATCGGCAGCAGGTGCGCCGCGCTGACGAGACCGGGCAAACCGTCATCAGGGTCAACATCGATCGCCGCCATCAAGTCGAGCCGCAGCAGCGCCAGGTCGGTGAGGTCGTCCTGAGTCAAACCTTCGCCGCGAAGATGTGTATGCACGCAACGAAGTCCGCGAAAGCGATCGACCGCGACGCGGATGCGCTTGAAGTCTGGTAGTTCAATGCCCCGGTTATCGCCCACCATGACGTATTCCAACGTGGCCGCTCCGATCGATCAGCGCGCCGGATTTGCCGGCGTGTTTCGTGTGATAACTCGGCGAGCTGCCGCGCAGAATTCAGGCGTCAGGATTTGGTGCGGCGCAATCCGCCTGGTGTAGAGCTTTTTCTATCCGGCGCAGTTGGTTCGGCTTGAGGCCCGCGGTGTTACCGATTACGTCCTTGATGGTGCTTCGCCTCCAATCAACGGCCGGGCCGAGCCCGGGCTGAAACGGCCAGACTACCGCCGCTTCCGGCGATCACGTTTTGCTTCGGGCTGAAGTTACAGGAGGAGTGATGCGAGCAGTGGATTTCCGACGCCGGGAGAGTACCTTGATGTTGCTCTGCGATATCGCTTGGCTTAGTCGCTTGAGCATTACGATATTTTCATGTGACTGGCTTGCCTACGCCTCAAAACCACCTCGAGAATCTCGTAAGCAACCGCGTTGACGAGCCGCATTATAACATAGTGGGCGACAGGCAAAAGCCTCGGTGGACTTTGGACTTGGTCTTTGGTCTTTTGGCACTTTGGTCTTTGGGCCTTAGGTTTTGAACCTTTGAGTAACCAAGGACCAAAGACCTAACATCGAGCGCCCCAAGAACAAAGGCCGAAGACCTGAAGGCCAAAGACCAAACGGCCGCTAGTTAGACACTACCCGGGGCGCGTCGTATGATGACAAGCCTTTCAGAATTGCAGCACTTGAGCACAGCGCGCTGGACGACCGGCGTATCAGATAAATGACCAAAGGGGAAAGAATTCTTCGGATCGACCCGCAGTTAGCCGTTCCCGGAGGAAGTGACTATTGACTGCGAGAGCCTCGATACCAGCCAGCTGACGCAGTGTTGGACGTTGGTTCGACGGCGTGCCAGCGTCGCTGGTCGCCTTAACTCCCCGGCGAGTCCTGGCCCTGGTGCCGGATGTGAAGCAGAGCGGCCCGATTGAGGTCGTGGTTGAAGGTTGCGGAGTAAGAAGCGATCCCGGAAGCGTGTCGGTTGCGAAGCGGCTGGCGGAGGATCTTCATCCGGTTGCGAATCCCGCATTCGATCCTGACGACGGCTCGATTTTCGTGACTCGCTCGGGCTCGCGTGGTGAACAACTGCCGGTAACGATCTTTCCGCATCGACGTCAACGGTGAGGTGACGTGAGTTTTCGGGCGACATCACCAATCCCACCGGTATTCGCATTTGACAGCACCGGACAGATGTTCGTCAGCAGCCGCATGGACGGCGACGTTTATCGCATTACGCCATTCAAGGAAGCCGTGGCGTTTGCCCGGAATCTCGGGGATCCCAACAGGCATCGCTTTCGACAAAGCTCGGACACGATGTATGTCGGAGATCGCACAGGTACGATTTACAAAGTGAACGGCATTGGTGAAGAAACCGCGTGGGCACAACTCGAACCCTCCGTGTCGGCGTATCACCTGGCGGTTGGTCCGGACGAGGCCTTGTATGTGACGGGCCCACGGTTGGCAGTTTTGACTCCGTCATCGCGCGTCGGTCCTGACGGCGTAAGTCGGTGTGTTCTACAAGGGATTGGGCCGGCCGCAGGGACTCGGCGTTTGACGGCGCCGGAAATCTTTGTCTGGCTGCCTCGCTTCGCGGTCGACGGGGAATTGTGCGCATCTCGCCGGATGGATAAGGATGCAGAGATGTTGGTCGCCGGCATGAACCTGGTTGGCCTGGCGCTTTAGCGCAACCGGCGATCTGGCCATAGCCTCGACCGATTCAGTTTACAGTTTGCCGTTAGGCGCGGGGTCGGTTTGAAGTAACGACAATTGATGTCCGACAAGCTTTAGCTTGTCGCAGTCAACCGACAAACTGAAGTTTGTCAGACCTAAGAACCCTCAGAGGTACAGGATTTTGACACTCAACTACCGGGATGCTAACGTGCCTGCTACCTTGATCTGTAACAAATACTAAGTGACTACAGAACTAATCCCACGGCTCCTGATTTACATGATCGTGCTGTTGTTTGCCATCTCAGCACACGAAGCGGCACACGCCTGGATGTCGAACAGGTTCGGCGACGACACAGGCGCGATTGTTGGGCCGCATCACGCTGAACCCGGTGGCTCACATCGACCCGATCGGGACGTTGCTGATTCCAATAGTCGGTTTCATCATTGGTAGTATGGGTGGACCTCTCGTGCGGATTCCTTTGATCGGCTGGGGTAAGCCGACGCCGGTTAATCCGCTGCGTTGGCGCCGCAAAGATTTGGCCAATGTGATGGTCTCTGCCGCCGGTATTATGGCGAACTACTTTTATCGCCATCTGCGCTTTCGTAGTTATTAAAGTGCTCCTGATGACGAACGGCTTCGCGGCCATGTCGCAGTCGTTGCGGGAACCAGTCCTGCTTTTTTCTGCAAATGTTCCTGACCATCAATATTTCGCTTGCGGTTTTTCAACCTGCTGCCTTTTCCTCCGCTCGATGGCAGCAAGATTCTGGAAACGTTTCTTCCGGCGAGCGCTCAACCCGATACTGGCCATGATGGAGCAGTTTTGGTTTCATTATCCTGATGGTGCTGATTTATGTCGGCTTCTTCGGCGCGATCCTGAGCCCAATACCATGGATATTGTTTACTATCTATTATTCCAGGGTCCGCTAGAGTGACAGCTTCACGGTAAGCAAGAGAACGAATGTCCAAGCGAATTTTAGCGGCGTGCAGCCGACCGGCAACGTTCACCTGGGCAACTACCTGGGCGCCTTGCGCAACTGGGTGGCGCTGCAACACGAAGTACGAAAGCTTCTTCTGCATCGTTAATCTTCACGCGATCACCACACCGTCAGGATCGAAACCTGCTCGCCGAGAAGACCAGGGAACTCGCCCGGCTCTACATCGCGGTTGGCATCGACCACGCGGGTCTCGACGATCTTTGTTCAGTCGGACGTTGCGGAACACGCCGGAGCTGACCTGGATTCTCAATTGCATCGCGCGCATTTCTGAGCTGGAGCGGATGACGCAGTTCAAAGACAAGACACGACGTGCAAGAAAACCTTAACAGAAAATCTAGAGAATCACGAGGAAGCGTATCGCCTATTGCATGAGGACGCGGTTATCAAGGGTGACGATTAAAGCGCGCAGGCGTTTGCTTCTCTTGGCAGACGCCAAAACCACTGAAAAAGATCTCAATAGGTACCGGTTTTGCGAATGAAAGATCGTCGCCGAGCGAAAGATTTCGGTGGTCTTTTCGATTATCCCGTGCTGATGGCTGCGGATATTCTGCTTTATCAAACAGATCTCGTTCCGGTAGGTGAGGATCAGAAACAACACTTGGGTTGCTCGCGATCTCGCTGAACGCTTCAATCGTGACTACGGGAAGACGTTTCGCATTCCCGAGCCCCTTCATCGAAAGTGGGTGCGCGCATCATGTCGTTGTCGGATCGACGAGCAAAGATGTCTAAGTCGGATGAATCTCTTGGTGGGGGCTATTTTGCTCCTCGATAGTCCAGAGACGATCAGGGAAGAAGTTCAGGCGGGCTGTCGCTGATCCACTTGGGAAGGTTATGTTCGACGAAGCGCGTCAGCCGTAAAGAATCTTCTCACCATCTATCAGTTGCTAACTGAAAGGCAGCTGATGACATCGAGAAGCATTTCGCGGAACAAAGAGGTATTCGGCTCTAAAGACTGAGGCAGACAGAACAATAGAGTTTCTCAAGCCTTTGCAGGAAAAAAGCCCAGAGCTATAGTGATTCCGGAAATAAGATCGGATCACAAGGGAAGGGTGCGAGAGCGAGCGGAAGCCTAGCTCAGTCAACGATAGAACGTGTAGAAAAAGGTATGAGTTAGTGGGCACACAGCAGGCAGACGTGTTTCACTCTGATGAATTCCCCAGTGTGCTGGCCTCAGAGTTCAAGTGCACATTTGCCAACGTGGCAGTTTCTCTCAACCTCTACACCTTGCACGAAGGAGTTACCGATGAGTTTGAGAGGGTGCGGGACTGGAAACGGATGTTGAAGGCGCAATCTTAGGGCAAACTAGTTTTACTGGTGGGTGAGATTAGAAATCTGGGCGTAGGTAGAAGTAACAGAAGTCATCACCCTAGCGAATGCTCTCACATCAGGGTAGACCGAGGTTAGGGGCATAGTCAAAAATACTACTGGCTTCCAAATAAGTCATCAACAGCAACTTGAGTCTGGAACATCAAGTCAGAGACAATCGATCAGAGAGAATATGCTAGGAGTTTCGGGCATTTTGCACTAAGTTTACATCGTCGCTCAGACTGACAACCAAAGTGTTGAATCCTGTCCTTGGCCTAAAGGAAGGTTTGGCTGCGAGCGAAACTCGTTAGTTATCCTAGAGGCTAAGAAGAACAGTCCTGCTCTTGGGCAGAAGAATAAAATAACAATAATCCTGATCAGAGATATAAGACAACCGTGGCTTGTTTCAATAACGAACTTGCGGAATAGTCTGAGACGCTACTCAAGCACCCATGCATTGGGATCATCACAATTCTGAAGAGCTCGAGCAAGACCACGCTTTCCAGCAATACGTAACT
>ERZ1370068.3982-contig-3078_pt1 | contig 28405 bp, 34 predicted proteins | sample MGYA00561227_ERZ1370068 | MGnify/ENA primary metagenome ERZ1370068 (study PRJEB38410, sample SAMEA6850437) | metagenome | study: Metagenomic assessment of the ecological functions of the soil: analysis of the soil microbiota associated with the...
TTACGTATTGCTAACGTCGTGAACGGCGCCGTCGCCGCGAGATCGAGGCTGGCGCTCGTAGTCGTGGCAGCGACCGCGGCGGTGCTCGCTCGGTTCCTCGTTACGCCAGTGCCGGCCGGCCCCACCCTTCCGACTGGTGGTCCCCTGCACTGCGGCCCAGTTGCGCACCCACGTTACGACTGAGGGCAGCCGCCGTTCGCGAAGGCGATCGTTCGCGAACGCGTATCCGGGAGGCTTCCCTGCACGCTCCAGGGCACGTCAATCTGGCTTGCTCGACGAACGGCGGTCACATCAATGCCGTCGACTTCGTCTCGTCGCCGGCCCGTTGGCAGGAGGAGGGCGATCCGGAAACCGGAGAGGGTGGCTCGTCGTCACGCTCGAGCCTGGGGATCGCGCGTCGGTCCGCCTTCGGTGGTCGAACTGGTGCGCCACCGCGTTTACTGGGGAGGAGACACCGCTGGGCGCAGGTGGCGATCCTGCCGATCAGGCAGGACGCTGTAACAGGCCCGGTAAGATCCCGCGACGATCGAGACCGGCCCCTTCGAGCCGTGAGCCCTGAACACGTCCCAGGAAGGTGATGGATGCGACCTGATACGACAACTCATCGCCTCCCGGATTCCGTCGCGCCAGCTACCGCTTGTTCCTCGATCCGCATCCGGGATCGATGCGCCCCCTTCCCAGGGGGTCGCCAGCTCGCCGACGGTCTCTTCATCACCGAGCAGTGTTGCGGCCGCATCCCTGTGGGAGGTGGTGCCAAATGGCGAACGCTCATACACGTGAACACTACGTGCGAGGTGGATGAAGTGGGTCTCCTCCCGGCGGTAGAGTCGTCTCCACCCTACGTGCCTGGAGAAACCTGGCAGCAGGTCACTTGAGCAGTTCTGCAAGGATCGATGGAGTGACAGACGTCGTCCACTATCACTTCTTCTGACGACGGGGCAGCTTTGGCTCGCTGAATCAGAACGAGGAGCAAGTCGACGACGGCGCGTACACGATCCCCTGACGCCCACACGTTCAAGATAGGGCGGTCGAAGTTCCGCTACACGGTGCGCGGCAACAATCTGACGGCGATCCAGTAATCACGGCGGCGCAGCGCGAAGAAGCGCTCGCAAAGCCGGGTGAGTTCACCGACGCCGTCTGATGGCTGCCGTGGCTGCGCGCGCCATCGTGGACGTGGGTTGATTGCGACGGCTGGTGCTGAACGCGAGCATCCCTGCCCATCCGGCGGGTATCCGCGGCGTCGATCTCCGCCAGCATCCGGACCACTTGCCGCCGAGCGTCGGGGCAGTCGTGAGTGTGTCGATCAATGTCGGCCCACCCCCGTCGCCGTTATGCCGCCGTAGCGCAGCAGCTTGGAGGCGACGCATCGCGGTCGGACTGGTCGAGAATCAGCTCGCGCAGGCGGGTCTCGTGCCGAGGGCGAGAGCTGCAGCAAGAGAGATAGCTGAGGCCGTCGCTCTTATCACACTCCGGGCTGCTCAGAAGCGACTCCAACCCAGCAGCGTACGCATAGAAGCTCGCCTGCGAATATAACATGTTGCATACTGGGCCTCCACGATCACCCGGGGTCTTCTCCGTTGCGGTGCCGCCCGTAATAGATCGTGAAGCCATCCCTAACGGCTGCAGGCAAAGCCCGCGATGCCGAGGTCGCCTGCACATTCGGGAGGCGATCGACCGGCGGCCTCGTGCATATCCCGCCCACAGGGTCATCGAAGCCACAGATCGAACCGGCATGGCCCGATCCTGTGCGTCGCAGAAGTGTCTCTGGCGCTGACGGCGAGAGCGTCAGAGCAGGTCGCGGAGGCCGTCGTCGGGCAGGTGAAAGGGCGTTAGATGCGTCGGTCCTGCGCTTGAACCGTACGCGAGAACGGCGTACCAGCACGAAGTGTGGCTACAAAGCGCACCGAGGCTGAACCACAATTGTCATCGGGAGTCGCCGCCCCACTGCTTTTGGCTCGGGGCACCTCACCCCGGGGTTCTTGGTGAACCAGTCGCAACGCTTGGCGGGATCGCGGTCGATCACATAGCCGAGTGGCGATCACGGCGAGGGCGGCGATCACCGCGCCGAAAGGTAATGAGCCAGAAGGTGATCTCCGGTCGTCGGGAAGACGGCTAGGCCGAAACTCCGACGGATGCTTCCTCGTCAGCCGAGAGTCCGATGAACCAGCGGCCAGGCATCGCCCACCCTTCCGTCGTTGGCGCCTCGCAGCGTACTTCGACGGTTGCCCCAACCGGTTAAGCCGGTGAAGATTGCGGCCACCCGCATAGCGCGACCATCCGCTCCCCAGACGGTCGAGAGCAGCACAGGGTCCTCTCCGGACTCTAAGGCCCGGTACTCGCGGACCGTGAGACCGAGCAGAGCCATGCGGCGCGGCACTCTCGCAGACCGAGCCGCTGGCGATCGCGGCGCATCACCCCGGGTACGCGGCCAACGATGCCACAAGTCCGCATCCTAGCGAGGGACGCCGACCCGAGCGGCCCAGACTGCTGCAGGGGCTCTGTCCTCGCCTCGAGGTGAGATGCGGAGGGCTCAGATCCATGGAGCGGTCGGTGGGTGCGGTCGAGAACTCCCATATGAAGGAACTGTTCGTGACGTCGACGATGCGGACGACGCTCGCCCCTCAGCCCTTAGATGGATCCCAAGACGTTCGCCGACATCCGGCTGAAGACGAATTACGAGTGCCGCCGCCTCTGCAGCCACGTCGATCGCTAAAGCAGCAGGGACGACTACTACTTCGCCGACGAGACGGGCCGACCGAGACCAGGGTCGGTGCTCCCCCGACCGGCACGCAGCCGAAAGAAGCACCAGCCCATACCTCTGCCGAGGAGCCCCTCTCCGGCTACCAGAGGGTCGGTCAATGCCCCTGGCGGGCGGTTACTCAAAGACAGCTCAACTGGCTCTGTTCGGCATTCAGCGGTATGCCGGTAGGTGGGATGTGCTAACGCGTCCAGCGCCGTTGCGGGTGAGCGTCGCCAGCCTCACGAGGTTAGCTTCCTGCCCAGTTCGCCGAAGTCCCCATCCAGCCGGTCGGAAGCCTGATGAAGCCGTAGTTCACGCCGTCAGGATCCGATCAGTGGGACCGCCAGCCAGCCTCGAGGATGATCGTCGACCGCGTCGCTGAAGTTTCGCCACTTCCTCGGGATGCGCCCGGAGCTCCTCATCCGTGAGCGCAGCGGCCGGTCCACCTTGCGGGCATATGCATGGGATCCCGACGCTCGCGCGCGCGATAGTCCGCCTCCACGCCGCACTCTCTGAGAGCTGAAGAAAATTTCCGCGCATGCGCCCACTTCGCCGATCAGCTGCGTCGCGGCGCCCGCCGGATGCGCGGTGATCACCTCGCCGCCAGTTCGCCGCCTGCGCGAGGACTGCACATCCGATCCGTGGCAAGGCTTGTGCCCGTAAGGAAAGGACGTTCGATGGAGGTGTACTAGCGTTGCGGATACGCAATAGTGAACTGCTCACCGCTCACGGGTAACACTCCGGCACATGTTCGTGCCCAAACTCGACCAGTTACCGCTTCGCCTAGCGGCGGTAGCGACAGCCTGACGTGAGAGCCTGACGGCAGCGACCATGTATCCCGTAGGTGACATGCTCGTTTCCACGTCACCACCGCCACCAACCACGGTTGCAAGCCGTCGCGCATCGGTTGGTTCCGGCGAGACAATAAGGTGCTGGTCGCGTTCGCTTGCTTTAGTGCTCGTGCGTTCTGGGTGTGTGGCCTGCGCCCGCGAACCCCGCACCGGCGACAGCCCGCGCACCGGCGACGACGAAGGCAGCTGGCGTACAAGGTCGACGCCCGAGAGGAACTGCACCTGCTGCTGGCACACGGGATACGCACGGGCATCTGACGAGGCGACTCGGAGAAGCTGCGTCCCGGCGTCAAGATGGTCGAAATGCGCAGAGAGGCGCTCTTCCGGTGACCTCATATTCCAGGCGACATGAGGCTTTTTCCCGACGAACAAGTCCCTGGGGGTGTCACCAGGGCTAGTGGCGCCCGGCAAGGTAGATGCACCGCCAGTTTCCTGCGTCCGCCCGACTGCATGGCAAGCGGCCTGACTGATAGGCTACCGTGAGCCGCGTGCCACACTCGAAGATGTCCAGCCGGCGCTCGACTGGTCATGCCCACGTGAACTCGTAGAGGGCGGACTGCGCCATCGAGGGTTCAGCGCATCTGACCCCCGAGCTTCACGGCGGTGCGGTCGCGCGTCGAGATCTCCGCGAACGCTCGGATGCCACCGGGCGACGCCGTGGCGATCCCGCGCCTCCACGCCAGGGCTCGACACCGCAGCGCCCAGCATGCCCACGAACCCCCGTTGTCGTCGACCAGGACTGAGACGAGATGACCCACGACATTTTCCTTTGCTCCACACCTCGGCCAGGAACACGAGCGAGGGGGACCGACAGCTGCCGGCGTGGAGGCTGTCGCGTCGAAGGCGCCGAACGTCGAGGGCGCGGAAGCCCCAGTGGTCGGTCGGCGAACGCATGCCTCATGCACCTCGCTGAGCACTCGCTCGTCGCCGTCGACGAATCGCCGGATCCTCGCCGCCGTCGGGGTGGCTTCCGGCGTGGACATCGTCTCCATCTTTTCCCCAGCGTCTTCGACATCGTGAACGCCGATCGGTAACCTGCGCGAACCCGTGGGCAGAAGGAAGAGGAGTTCATGTCCCAGCGCCGTAGCGTCGCCCGGGCACCTACCGCCGGGACGCCCTCGGCACCGAGCTTCCCGCCAGCTAGAGCGCTGCCCCAGAGAGCAGCGTGAGTCCGGAGCCTGCTCCGTTCGGTGGTCGGGGTCGGCGAAGACGAACAGAATCGGGCGCCGCGCCCTGCTCCTCCCACGCGCCACACCGCTCGGCCGAACCCCGCGACGACCTCATCGCTTGTCGCGGCTGATCCTGGTGTCGCGCCGGAGATCGGTGGACGCCATGAGGGTCCAGATCCACAGGTGTGCAGGGACTCGCGCGACTGGACCGGGCGGCGAGACCGAGGCGACGCGTCGATGGCGTGGGTCAGCCAGCGACGATCACGCGCGTCGCAGGTCCGCGTCCAGGTCGCAGGGGCGCGTGCTCGATATCATCCTCTCGGGCTGTCGATCGGCCTACTTACCGTGGCCCAGCCAGCGGCGAGTCTCACCCTCCTGACCTGCGGGTGTCTCCGGAGCGGACGACGGGATTCGAACTCCGCGACCCTCACCTAAGGGCGAGGTGGTGCTTCCTCTCTACCACCGAGCCACGGTCGGCGCGGCTCCACTCATCCTAGAAGGCAGGTGCGGGAGCTTCAACCGAGGCCTGCCTAGACTGCCGGACGCTCGGCCCCGAGGGTCCTGACCGCACCGCGAGCTCAACCGCGCGCTGCCTGGCACGGCGGATGCTGCCGGAACGCGCCGCGATCCCGGCTCCCCGGGCGCTGGAGCGAGATGGGCTTCCTGCAGAACCAGTACGCGCCGCCCATAGGCTGCATCGGGCTGTGGTCCCAGTCGGTCGGCTTCGAGAGCGCGACGCGCTCACTGGGCCGCGCTGGAGCGACGGACCGTCGTCCAGGGCACCCTGCTCCGCCGCGCCACGATCCAGTCTCCGTCTCCCCGACGCGACTACGTGGGCCCAGTGATGGAGCGCGATCGACGAGCGCGCTGCGCGACTGGTGGTTCCGGGCGCCACGGAAGCGACGGGACGACGCGAGCGTCGCCTGCGGGCTATCGACGAGTCGTGCCCGGCGTCTTGCTGACCGGTACGGTCGCTTGCGGCGCGCCGAGATCGTGCGACGCGCCGTTCAGCCCGCGGCCGGGATTGGGGCGGCGTCGGACTCGTGGACGCCGCCGCTGCGGGTGCCGCCGTCGGGCACGTGGAGAGCAGCCCGTGCCGACCGCTACGGCGTGGCCGGCGGACTGATCGGGCCGTCGAGCGTGGCCGCCGCCGCCGGCCGCGAGCTTGTGGTGCGTCGTTGCGCCTGCGGCGTTCGGCCCCGCTTTCACCCGCGTAAGTGGACGTCGCGAGCTTCACCGGCTTGCCCGCGACGGTGCTGGCGCCGGTGATCCAGCGGGCTGCCGCTGCGAACGTTCCGGGACGAGGCCGGCGGCGAGTTCTCCTCGACGCGCGGCGGTCCTGCTCCGACGCCGACGCTGCCGGCGCCCGTTCGCTTCCTGCCGACGTTCGACGCGAGCCTGCTGGCGCACGCACGGCGCGACCCAGATCCTGCCGTGAGCGGTCCCGTCCGCTGATCTTCCACACGAAGAACCTCCGCAGTCGGCCCCGACGTCCCTGGTCGACGGGCAGGCGGCCGGGGCACTGGAAGCACGAAGGCGGAAAGATCGCGCTGCAACCGTTCGAGCCGCTTCCCGCGCGCCGTGCGGCGCGGTCTCGACGTCAGAGGCGGTCGCGCCTGGCGGGGCCCTGCACGCGTGACGCGAACGCGGCGTGCCAGCGCACATTGCCGGCAAGGGCTTCCGCCTGCACAGGATCGAGCACGGCGATCTGGAAGTCCTCCTCCGGGGAACTTCTCGGAAGCCGTCCTCCATCGCGCCGAACGGGTTGCTCAGCTCGTAGGACGCAGCCGGTTGAACCCGCGGAGCCGTAGTAGTCGGGATCACCGAGCAGGATCACCGCACATGCTCCCGTTGCCCGCCGCCTCCAGTGCCGCGACGACCAGGGCGGTGCCGATGCCCCGGCGTTGCCACGCGGGCGCCACCCTGATCGGCCCGAGCGCGAGCACCTCGTCGTCGCCCACCCACGCCGTGCTTCAGCTGCACGTGCCTGACGACCTCCCCGTCTTCCTGGCGACGAAAGGCGAGCGACCCGGGATCCTCGCGCACCGCCACCGCGATGTCGGCTTCAGCGGGCGACCGAAGGCCGCGCGCTCGACCGCGATCGAGGCGGACCGTCCCCTGGACGTTCGGGCCGGATCTTCACGATGCGCCGCGGAGCTGAACCGCGCCGCCGCGCGCGGTGCTCGGGCAGCTCGTCGGCCCACCCCCGGCGCGATCGAGGGCAGCGCCGACGATCACCAACTGGCAGCGATGCGATCGCCCACACGCACCGCCACCGGCGTGTCAGCGGTGATCGAGGTTCACCGTCGCGCAGATCACCTCGCCCCGATAGCCCGCATCGATCAGACCGGGGCGTTGGCCATCGTCAGAGCCCGTGCTTGACGCGAGGCCGCTGCGCGGGAAGCACGAGCCCCGCGTGTCCATCGGGGATCGCGACCGCGACGCCGGTCGGGATCATCACCCGCTCGCCCGGCCCGACCACGACGTCGACGGCCGAGCGCAGATCGAGACCCGCGTCGCCGGGATGCTGCGCGGCCGGCAGCGAGCGCCTCGGGCGGAGCCGCTTGAACGGACAGCTCCATCACTGCGCGACCGGCTCGACCAGCTCCAGGCGGTTGCCGAACGGATCGCGCACGTGGCACCGGTGGAACCCCTCGAGCGGCCACGTCGTCGGTCACCCGGTAGCCCGCGGTCTCGATCCGCTCGCGCAGCGTGGCCAGATTGCGCACGAGGAACGCCGGGTGCGCCTTGCGCGCCGGCGTGAACCGGCTCCTCGACGCCGAGGTGCACCTCGAGCGCCGCGTCGCGGAACCAGAGCCCGCCACGCGGCGCAAGCTCCGGCGGCTTGGCCACCTGGGCGAGGCCGAGCGATCGCCCCGTAGAACTTCAGCGGCAGCCTCCTCCTCACCCTCCGGCATCGCCAGCTGGATGTGGTGCAGCCGCGAGCAGCTTACGCGCGTGTTGTCGGTCGACCGCGGCGCAGTCTACGAGCAACCGCTGGTGCTGCCGCAGTGCCGCAGACGTAGCAGGAGCCGGCCGGCTGCATCTTCGAGCCGCACTGGTAGCACAGCGGCGCGTCCAGGATCTTCGCGCCCGTGCTTCTCGCGCATCTCGATGCGCTGGCGGCGGCGCGGCGAGCGACGGCTCGGCGTGGCCTCCGTCGATCGTGCCTGCCTCCAGCTGCTCGATCTTCTCGCTGTGGCCTCCACCTTGCGCTCGTCGATCGACCGGATCCCGAGCACTCGCGCTTGCTCGAGCGACAGGTGGTCGAGCGCCAGCCGCCGGAACACGTAGTCGACGAGCGACGAGGCGAACCGGATGTCCGGGTCGTTGGTCATGCCCGCTGGCTCGAACTTCATGTTGATGAACTTCGGAGACGTAGGTCCTCGAGCGGCACGCCGTACTGCAGGCCGACCGAGACCGCGATCGAGAAGCGCGTCCATGATCCCGGACAGCGTCGAGCCCTGCTTCGACGACCTTCAGGAAGATCTCGCCGAGCCCGTCGTCGGGGTACGAGCCCGCCGTGATGTAGCCCTCGGCGTCGCCGACCTGGAACGACGTCGTGAGCGACGGCCGCGACTGCGGCAGCCGCTTGCGCCGACCAGCGGCGAGCTCGCGACCGGCTCGGCGCCTCGGCGGTCTTCTTCTTGTCGGCCGACAGCGGCTGCGCGACCTTGCAGTTGTCGCGGTAGATCGCGACCGCCTTCAGGCCGAGCTTCCACGACCTCGATGAACAGCTGCTCGACCTCCTCGACCGTCGCCTGCTCGGGCATGTTCACCGTCTTGGAGATCGCGCCCGAGATGAACGGCTGGGCCGCGCGCCATCATCCGCACGTGCCCCATGTAGTGGATCGGCTGGGCGCCCATCGCCGTGTCGAACACCGGCGTAGTGCTCGGCGCTGCAGGTGCGGCGCGTCGACGACCGAGTTGTGCTCGGCGATGTAGGCGACGATCGTCCTCGATCTGCGTCGGGTCGTAGCCGAGCTTGTCGAGCGCCCGCGGCACGGTCTGGTTCACGAACTGCATCGTGCCGCCGCCGACGAGCTTCTTGGTCTTGACGAGCGCGAGCTCGGGCTCGATGCCGGTGGTGTCGCAGTCCATCATCAGGCCGATCGTGCCGGTGGGCGCGAGCACGCGACGCCTGCGCGTTGCGGTACCCGTGACTGCTCGCCGAGCGCGATCGCCTCGTCCCACGACTGCTTCGCGGCGGACGAGCATCGCCTCGGGCACCGAGCTCGCCGTCGATCTCGTCGGCCGCCGCGCGGTGCTTGCGCATCACGCGGAGCATCGCGTCGCGCGTTCGGCGCGTAGCCCTCGAACGGCCCCATCGACCTCGGCGATCCGCGCGCTGGTGCGGTAGGCCCGGCCGGTCATCAGCGCGGTGATCGCGCCGGCCCAGGCACGCCCGCCGTCGGAGTCGTACGGGAGCCCGCGCGCCATCAGCAGGGCGCCGAGGTTCGCGTAGCCCAGGCCCGAGCTGGCGGTACGCCCGCGCGTTCTCGCCGATCTTCTCGGTCGGGTAGTCGGACTCCGCCGACGAGGATCTCCTGGGCGGTGAACACGATCTCGACCGCGTGCCGGAAGCTCGCGACGTCGAAGTTGCCCTCGGCGTCGAGGAACTTCATCAGGTTCAGCGCTGGCGAGGTTGCACGCGCGAGTTGTCCAGGTGCATGTACTCCGAGCACGGGTTCGAGGCGTTGATGCGGCCCGAGGCCGGGCACGTGTGCCACTCGTTGATCGTGGTGTCGTACTGCATGCCCGGGTCGGCGCACTCCCACGCCGCCTGCGGCGATCTCGCGCATCAGCTCGCGGGCGCGGACGGTCTCGACCGTCTCGCCGGTCGATGACGGCCTTGAGCTGCCAGTCCTGGTCCTGCTCGTAGGCCTGCATGAACTCGTCGGTCACGCGCACCGAGTTGTTCGCGTTCTGGTACTGGATCGAGTAGGCTGTCGCGGCCGTCGAGGTCCATGTCGAACCCGGCGTCGCGGAGCGCGCGCGCCTTGTGCTCCTCGCGCGCCTTGCACCAGATGAAGTCGCGGACGTCGGGGTGGTCGACGTTGAGGATCACCATCTTGGCGGCGCGCCGCGTCTTGCCGCCGGACTTGATCGTGCCGGCCGACGCGTCGGCGCCGCGCATGAAGCTCACCGGCCCGCTCGCGGTGCCGCCGCCGGCGAGCGGCTCCTGCGACGAGCGGATGCTGCGACAGGTTGATGCCCGAGCCCGAGCCGCCCTTGAAGATCGTGCCCTCCTCGACGTACCAGTTGAGGATCGAGCTCATCGTGGTCGTCGACCGCGAGGATGAAGCAGCGCGCTGCACTGCTGCGGGCGTGTCGGGCACGCCGACGTTGAACCACACCGGCGAGTTGAACGCGGCCTTCTGGTGCACGAGCGAGGTGCGTGAGCTCGTCGGCGAAGACCTGCGCGTCCTGCGTCGGTCGCGAAGTAGCCGTTGCTGCGTCGCCCCAGCCGCGTGATCGTGTCGACGACGCGGCCGATCGAGCTGGCGCACCGAGGACTCGCGCTGCGGCGTGCCGAGGGTGCCGCGGAAGTACTTCTGGGCGACGATGTTGGTGGCGTTCTGCGACCACGTGATCGGGAACTCGACGTCGCGCTGCTCGAAGGCGTTGCCGCCCTCCTTGAAGTTCGGGATGACCGCGTCGCGGATCTCCCATTCGACCTGTCGTCGAACGGGTGCACGCCCTCGCGTGGTGAAGTAGCGCGTTGAAGGTCAGCCCCTCCCGGATGACCTCGACGTCCCCTCTGTCGTGTGACCACGTGCGCCCCCTCCTTCGCTCGTGCCTCTGCCGACTCCGACGCGGTGTGGAACACCTTGTGGAATCGTGTGGATAGTTACATGCATGTGATTCGGCAGCTCGCGCATCGATGGACCCTGCGACCCCGGACGTCAAGGGGTATGTGGCCAAGTCTTCACGAGCCACTACATGTAGTATCTCAGGCCGATCGATCGCGGAGCGACCGCAGATGGCTCGGCGGCGCTAGACCTTGCGCGCTTGGCCGGCGTCTTCTTCTCCAGCAGCACGCCGAGCTCGCGTCTCGAAATCCGTCCGATCTCCTGGAAGTCCTTGTAGACGCTCGGCGTACCGCATGTACGCCGACCTCGTCGGTCTGCTGCATGGCGGCGAGGACCTCGGCGCCGACGACCTGCGGAGGCGACCTCGGGGCCCTTGCGCGCGGAGCCGCTCCTCGATCCGGTCGACGCATCTGGTCGATCTGCTCGTGCGAGACCGGCCGGCCGGTGATGCGCCTTCGGGATGCCCGCCTCGAGCTTGTCCCGGTCCCACGGCTCCGCGCGATCCGTCGCGCTTGACGACGCACCAGGCCGACGTCCTCGACCCGCTCGTAGGTCGTGAACCGGCGGCCGCAGGCCAGGCACTGGCGCCGGCGGCGGATCGCAGCCGCCGCCGTCGGCGGCGCGGGAATCGACCACCCGGTCGTCGTCGGCACCACACCAAGGACATCGCATCGTCAGGAGCCACAAGCATGTTGTGGCGGCGCGAACGCGCTAGCCCACGACCATCGATGCGTCGTCAAGCCGGCGCGGGACGACGAGCGATCCGCCCGGGACGAGCCTGCGCCGGCGTCGATGCGCGTTCGGCCGTCGCGATCGGCGTCGACCACGACCCGCGGGTCGGCACCGATCGACCGCCGCTCGGCGATCGACCACAGCGTGTCGCCGGGTTGCGACGACGACGTGTCCGCCGCGCGGGCGGCGGCGGCAGCTTCCGCGCCGGACGCGCCCGCGACGCCAGCGCGGCCCAGCGACGCACCGCGATCAGGGCGATGCACGCCACGATCGCGACGCGTCGGCGCCGACGGCGAACGTACGTTCGGCTGCATCGGGCCCATGGTGGCCGAACGCCTGTTCGGTGTCAAGGCTTGGCTCGAACATATGTTTGCACTCTCCCCGGGCCGGTGCTAGCGTGCGTCCGACCACGAGTCAGGAGGGTAAGGACCGTGTCTGACATCACTCGCCCGCCAGCAGCGCATCCTGGACGTCATCGCGGAGACCGTCCGCGAGCGCGGATACCCCCCACGGTCCGTGAGATCGGCGAGGCGGTCGGTCTGACGTCGTCCTCATCGCGTCCACGCCCAGCTCGCGAACCTCGAGAAGCAAGGGGCTCGCTCCACGAAGGACCCGACGAAGCCGCGGGCGATGACGCCTGTCGACCGACGAGGCCAAGGCGACCGGCACCGTTGTCCTCGGCCGGATCGCCGCCGGCACGCCGATCGCTGGCGACCGAGCAGATCGAGGACTACGTCGCGGTGCCCGACGCGACTTCGCCTCGGGCACGGCGACCACTTCGCGCCTCCGCGTCGCGGGCGACTCGATGATCGGCGCCGGCATCCTCGACGGCGACCTGGTCGTGATCACGCTCGCAGGAGGCCGCGACGCGACGGCGACATCGTGGCCGCGCTGCATGCCCGGTCCGGCCGAGGACGAGGCCACCGTCAAGCGGCTCGGGCCACGACGGCGCCCGCGTGATGCTGATCCCGAGAACCCGGCGCTGTCGCCGTTCGAGATGCGTCGACGGACGCATCGTCGGGCAAGGTCGTCGCCGTGCTGCGCAAGCTTCTGAGCCTGCGGCCTAGGCTGCCCGGCCGCACCGACCCGACGGGAGCCCGATGCCGCAGGCCAGCGCACGAACGCTCGCCGCGCAGATCGCATCGCCAGCCCGACGCGCTCGAGCACATGCCGTCGCTGGGCTCCGTCGACGCCCGCGCAGGTGCATGGAGCCGCCGAGGCGTCTCCACCGCGTGCGCGCGATCTGGATGGTCGGCACCGGCACCAGCCAGCACGCGGCGCACCTCGGCGCTGCCGATGCTCGCAGGATCGCCGGCAGCTCGGCCCACGCGGTGTCGTCGATGCAGTTCGTCGAAGAACGCGCCGATCGTCGGGCCGCAGGACGGCGTCGTCGTCGATCACCCACACCGGCGAGACCTCCGTACGCGCTGTCCGCGCGCGCGCTCGCCGTTCTGCCGCCGGCATGCAGACGGTCACGATCACGCGCGAAGGGCTCGGCATGAACGACGCGATCGAGACCGTGCCGCAAGGAGACCTCGGAGACCTACACGGTCAGCTACACGACTGACGCTGCTCGCGCTTGGCGATGCTCGCCTCGGAGATGGGCGCCGATTCAGCTGACGTCGCGCCGCACGTCGGCAGGTGCCGGACGGCGTCCGCGCGGCGATCGCCGACTCGGGCAGTCGACGCAGATCCCGGTCCCACGCCGCTCGCTGCAGCTCGTCGGCGCCGGCCACGCCGCCGTCACGGCCGCGGAGGGCGCGCTCAAGGTGCGCGAGGCGCGCGCGTGCGCTCGCCGAGGGCTACGACGCGGAGTTCTTCCTGCACGGCTCGGCGCGTGCCGCTCGACGCCGACGGACCACGTCGTCGCTGTTCACCGCACGGCGACGACGACGGCCTGCGTCGAGCGGTCGCGCGTGCCGCCGGCGTCGAGCGGGTCATCGCGGTCAGCCTGGTCGACCGAGCCGTCATCGCTGCCGCCGCTGCTCGCCCAGATCCCGCTGGCGGTCCGGCTGCAGCTCCTCGCGGCTCCGGTTCGCCGCCGAGCGCGGCAGAACCCCGACACGGTCATCGCGGGCCGGTGGACGACCCGGCGCTATGGGCGATCGGGCGCCCGTAGCTCTGCATCCGCCACCGGCTCGGCGTACGACCGCGGTGCGAACGCCGCGGATCGCGGCGAGCTCGCGCAGCGCCCACCCGGGCGCGCACGCGCGGTCCCGGCGTCGGCGTCGGCGCTCAGCACCTCGGCGTCGCGGTAGAGCATCGCGACCAGGTCCTCGCGGTCCCACGGGACCAGCAGCGTGCACGTCGAGCGGGCGGCGTCGGCACCGTCTCGCCGACGCCTCGAGCAGCCCTGTCGGCCCCCTCGCCGGTCACGCGCGGAGACGGCCACCGATCCCGGGATACCGGCGCGCGAGGCGCGCGCGGCGGACTCCGGCGAGCAGGTCGATCTTGTTGAGCGCCAGCACCCGGGCATGTTGCCCGCGCCGATCTCGTCCAGCACGCGCGCGCACGCGCCTCGATCTGCTCGTCCAGCGCCGCGGCGAGGCCGCGTCGGCGACGTGCACGATCATGTCGCGACAAGGTGACCTCCTCCAGCGTCGAACGGAACGCCTCGACGAGGTCGTGCGGCAGCTTGCTGACACGAACCCGACCGTGTCGGACAGCGTCGCGCGCGCCGGCCGCCCGGCAGCTCGATCCGGCGCGTCGGTCGGGTCGAGCGTGGCGAACAGCTGGTCGGCCACGATCACGTCGCGCGCCCGTCAGCCGGCGTTCAGCAGCGATGGACTTGCCGGCGTTCGTGTAGCCGGCGATCGCCACCTGCGGCATGCTGGTCGCGCTGGCGGCTGACGCGCTGCGTGTCGCGCGGTCGTCTGCATCGCGCTGGACGTCGCGCCGGAGCTTCGAGATCGCGCCGGCGGATGTGCTGCCGGTCGACTCCATCTTCGTCTCGCCGGGACCGCGGGTGCCGATGCCGCCGCCGAGCCGGCTCATCGCCTCGCCCCAGCCGCGGAGCCGCGGCAGGAGGTAGTTCAGCTGCGCGAGCTCGACCTGCGCCTTGCCCTCCCGGGTGCGCGCGTGCAGCGCGAAGATGTCCAGGATCAGCGCGGTCCGGTCGATCACCTTGACGCCGAGGCGCGCCTCGAGCGAGCGCAGGTGCCCGGGCGAGAGCTCCTGATCGAAGATCACCAGCTCGGCGCCGCGTGCGTGTGGACCGCGTCGTGCAGCTCCTCGACCTTCCCCTTGCCGATCCAGAACTGCGGGTCGGGCTCGGCGCGGCTCTGGACGATCCGTGCCGACGGGCTCGGCGCCCGGCGGAGTCGGCGAGCGCCGCGAGCTCGTCGAGGTCGGCCTCCGCGATGCCGGGCCGATGCCAACGAGCACTGCGCGCTTCGTGCTGACCGGAGCGCCAGGTCGCGGCGATCGGCGACTCGACGATGCGGTCCGTCGCGGCGCGTGTCGCGGGCATCGCGCGTCCGCCCCAGCGAGGATCCGAAGTCGCGGAGCAGGTCGTTGAGGGCGACCTTGTCGTCGGTGGCCGCGGTGCGCTCGCCGATGATCAGGCCGCAGGGCATGCCGTAGGTCCCCGGCCGGGAACTCGCGGGCGCGGAGCCGGGACGACGATCGCGCCGGCGGGCACACGCCCGCGATGCTCGACGGCTCGGCGCCACTGACGATCGATCACCGGCGTGTTCCCCGTCAGGACGACGCCGGCGCCGAGCACCGCGCCCGCGCCGACGCGCACGCCCTCGACGACGATGCAGCGCGAGCCGATGAACGCGCCGTCCTCGATCACGACGGGCGCGGCCTGCAGCGGCTCGAGCACGCCGCCGATGCCGACGCCGCCGGCCAGGTGCACGTCGGCGCCGATCTGCGCGCACGAGCCGACCGTCGCCCACGTGTCGACCATCGTGCCGCGCGCCGACCCACGCGCCGATGTTGACGTAGCTCGGCATCAGCGACCACGCCCGGCTCGAGGAGCGCGCCGTACCGGACGGTCGCCGGCGGCACCGACGCGGACGCCGACGGTCGCGTAGCCGTGCTTCGAGCGGCAGCTTGTCGTGGTACTCGAACGGGCCGGACTCGGTGCGTCTCGAGCCCGCGCACGCGGAAGTAGAGCAGCACCGCCTGCTTCGACCCACTGCGTTGACGCGTCCAGGCTCGCCGTCGCCGTCGGGCTCGGCGACGCGGACCTCGCCGCGGTCGAGCGCCGCGATCGGCGTCCTCGACCGCCTCGACGTCGATCGGCGGCGCGCGGTCCGCCTGGCCGCCGTCCAGGTCGCGCTCGATGCGGCGCGGCCGCGCATCGTCGCTCACGCGCGCACCTCCGGCGACAGGAGCCGCTCCGAGGAGCCGCGGCGCGCCCGCTCGCACTCCTGCGAGCGTCGGCACCATCGCCATGCCGCACGTACCCTCGCCCTCCGGTCCGAAGAACGAGCCCGGGCGCGACGACGACGGCCGCTCGCTCCGAGGAGCTCGATCGCCCAGGCGCATGGACGGACGTCGCCCGGGCACCGCGACCCACAGGTAGAAGGTCGCCTCGCTGCCCGCGACGCTGCACGCCCGTCGCCGCGCGAACAGCGTCGAGGAAGACGGCACGCTTCGCCGCGTACCGCGCGCGGTTCTCCTCGACGTGGCGCCTCGTCGCCCCAGGCGGCGACGCTCGGCGCGCTGGACGAACTCCTGCGGGGTGACCCCGACGCTGGAGCGGAGCGCGCTTGCAGCGCCGCGATCAGGTCGGGTCGCCGGCCGCGAAGCCGCTGCGGTAGCCGCGTCATCGACGAGCGCTTCGCTCAGCGTGTTGAGCACCACGACGTTCGTGAGGTCGCCAACCTGCGAGCGCTCGAGCGGCGGCCCGTCGTCGAACCACAGCTCGCTGTACGCCTCGTCGGAGGCGAGCAAGACGTCGTGCGCGTGCGGCATCGCTCGGCCGCCTCGCGCCAGGAACGACAGCGGGCGCGACCGCGCCGGTCGGGTTGTTCGGGTAGTTCAGCCACAGCGAGCGCTGTCCGCCACGTGCGTCGTCGGTGATCGCCGTCGAGGTCCGGCAGGAAGCCCGCGCTGCTCGGTGCAGGCGGCAGGCGGCGGACCGTCGCCGCCGGCGTAGCGCGCGCCCCGCTCCGGGATCGGGTAGCCGGGCGCCGTCGTCGAGCACGAGGTCCTTGCCGCGCGGCGGGATCGAGCACGGCCTGCGCGAGCGAGAACACGAGCTCCTTCGAACCGAGCGGTCGGCGAGGATCGCGCGTCGGGATCGAGACCGCACCGAACCGCGCGTCCACCCAGCCGGCGATCGCATCGCCGCAGCTCCGGGCAGACCCGGCCGCGCGCGGGTACGACGAGATCGGTCTGATCGCCTCCCGCGAGCGCCTCGCGGATGAGCGCGGGCGTCTCCTCGCGCGGGTCGCCCACGCCGAAGTCGATCAGCTCGCGGCCAGCGGCATCGACCGCGTCCGCCTTGCGCCGGTCGAGCTCCTCGAACGGATAGGGCTCCACCGCGCGGATGGCCGGGTGACAGATGCGTCCATCTAGCCGCCTCCGCCGGCCAGGAACGCCGACAGGACCGCGTGCAGCACCGCACGAGCGCGTCGCCGCGTCGACCTGCTCGTCGTCGCGATGAGCGTACCGCGGGTCGCCCGGCCCGAAGTTCACCGCGTCGACGCCGATCGTCGCGAACTCCGCCACCGGGGTCCACGCCTGCTTCGGGCCGAACGTCGAGCCGCCGGTCGGCGCAGCCGCGTCACGCAGCGGGTTGTCGCAGGCACACGGACCCGGCGGCGCGTTGCCGACGACCGTCGACCTCGACCCGCGGATGCGCCGAGCAGCTCGCGCAGCCGCGCCTCCGCCTCGGCGGGCGCGCGTGTCGGCGCGTAGCGGAAGTTCACGCGTCGCCTCGACGCGGTCGGGGACGACGTTGCCGGCGACACCGCCGTGCGATCGTCGTGACGCTCGACCACCTCGCGGAACACGAGGCCGTCGATCTCGACGTCGCCGGATCGGCAGATCGGCGATCGGCGCCAGCGCCTCGATCGCCGCGTGGATCGCGTTGTCGCCGAGCCACGGGCGGGCGCTGTGGGCCGCGCGTGCCGCGCGATCGGTCCGAGCGCGTTCAGGTTGCCCAGGCAGCCGACCTCCGAGCGCGTTGTCGGTGGGCTCCATCACGATCGCGCAGCGGCGCCGTCGCCGCAGCTCGGGCGTTCGGTCGAACAGCGGGCAGCAGCGCCGACTCCGTCGATCGGGATCTCCTCGCGCCCGAAGAACAGGTAGCCGACGTCGAGGTCGGCCGCGCGCCGGCTCCCATCGGCGAGGCGCCAGCATCACGGCCACGCGCGCCCTTCATGTCGGCGGCGCCCCGGCCGACCATCGGCGTCGCCGTCGCGCCGCCGGGCGCGACGCCCCGCCAGCGGCACGGTGTCGACGTGCCCGGCCAGCAGCACGCAGCGGCGACGGCCCGGACGTCGCTCCGGGAGCGCCGCGATGACGCCGTCGTCGTCATCGACGATCCGCACGTCCTGGCGCCGCGGACTCGCCGGCGGATCGCGTCGAGGATCGCGCGCCTCGTCGCCGGCTCTCGACGCGATGTCGATCAGGGCGAGCGTGTCCGCGGCCAGCCGCTCGGCCAGCTCGGCTCATCGCCGTCGAGCTCGTCGAGGTCGATCACCGCGTCGAACACATGCTGGACGGGCCCGCCGAGCAGCAGCTCGCCGTCGGTCGCGCCGTTCGACGTGCAGCGGGCCACCGCCGGGAACCGCACGATCACCCGTCGCCGGCGCCAGGCCCGCCTCGTTCGCCGCCACGGCGACCGCGCAGGCGCCGCGTGCCGCAGGCCATCGTCTCGCCCACGCCCGCGCTCCCACACGCGGACGTCGATCCCGCCGTCGGACGCCACGCGGGCGAACTCCACGTTCGTGCGCTCGGGGAACGAGCTCGTGATGCTCGAGGGCCGGGCCCGATGTGCTCGAGGTGGTAGCGCTCGGGGTCCTCGTCGGTGAACAGCACCAGGTGCGGGTTGCCCGATCGCTCACCGCGCGTCGCGCGCATCGTGCGCCGTCGCCCGCATCGAACGGCTGGTCTAGGAACGTCTCCCACGCCGGCCCGCGCATCGGGATCGCCGCCTTCGTGAAGTTGGGCTGCCCCATCCGCCGACGGTGCGCGTCCCTCGAGGGTCAGCCACGACGTGCCGCACGCCGGCTCCGGTCTCGACGTCGAACGACGCGCCGTGCGCGACGATGCTCGGCGTCGTCGCACGAGCCGCCGACGCAGCGCATGCCGTTGCCCGACATCTCGGCGGCGCGTGCCGTCGGCGTTGCGTGTAGTCCATGAACGAGAGCGCGGCGCCTCGGTCCCCGCCCGACGCCGGATCAGCCCGTCGGCCCCGACGCCGAACCGGCGATCGCAGATCGCCGGCACGTCGAGGTCCCGACCGGCCGTCGTCGAGCTCGTCCACCACCATGACGAAGTCGTTGCCGCTCGCCTGGTACTTGCGCAGCGAAGCTCGCCTGCGTCACGCCGCCTCCAGGTAGGCCCGCACGTCGGCGACGACCTCGACGGCGCCGCCCGTCCCCGCGTCGAACCACTCGGATGCGTGGATCGCGACGGAACCACGCCATGCTGGCGGCGCGCGAGCTCGCTCGTGCGCTTCACGGTCTGGGTCCATGGCCTCGTCGAGCGCCAGCCTACCGTCGAGGTGGCGCGGCAAGCTCGGCATAGCCGATCGCCTGGCTGGCCGTGAGCCAGGCGCCGAACCCGCGCTCGACCAGGCCCCTCGACCTCGCGCAGCCAACCGGCCTCGAGCATCGACGCGACGCGGTCCGCGGATCCGCGTGTCGAGGGTCGGTCGTATCCATGCGGATGCCCGCAGCCCGCACTCGCGCAGGGTCGTACGACGTCCCATGCCGCCGCGAACTCGCTGAACGGCCGCGCCGGTGATCGCCGTGACCTCGAGCGCGCGCATCGTTCGGCGCACGTTCCCCGGCTCGATGCGATCGGCCGCGCGACCGGGTCGCGTGGCCGCCAGCCGCCCGTACAGAGCTCGTCGGCGCCCAGCGCGTCTGCCTCCGCCTCGAGGTCGGCGCGCACCGCGGGATCCTCCGGTGGGAACCGCAGGCTCGTCCACCACCGCCCGGAAGTAGAGGCCCGACCCGCCGACCAGCAGCGGCCGCGTGCCACGCTCGGCCGATGTCACGCGCATCCCGCCGGCGAGCTCCTGGAACCGTGCCACGGTGAACGCGCTCCGACGGCTCCGCGAGGTCCAGCAGATGGTGCGGCACGACCGCGCGCTGCTCGGCGGTCGGCTTGGCCGTGCCGACGTCCATCCCCGGTACACGAGCATCGAGTCGACCGAGACGATCTCGGCGCCGAGCGCGGTCGGCGAGCGCGATCCCGGCCTCGGTCTTGCCGACGGCGGTCGGGCCGACGAGCGCGAGCAGCGCGCGTCAGGCATCCCGGCCGACCGCGACGGGCACGGGCGCCGGCGACGACCCGAGCTCGCCGTCAGGTGGTGCGCGCGCGGCCTCCGGTGATCCTGCGCATGCGACGAACGTGCCCGGGCGGCAGCGCGTCGGCGCACGTGCACGATGCGGTTCGTGCGCGTGCGGGCCTGCGTCGAGCCGTCCTTGCTTGCCGGCGCCCTCGACCAGCACCTCGACCGTGGTGCCGACCTGCGCGCGGCTCTCGCTCGAGCGTGATCTCGCTCCTGCAGCGCGACCAGCCGGTCGAAGCGCTCCTGCACGACCTCCTTCGGGACCTGGTCGTCCATCGTGGCCGCCGCGCGTGCCCGGCCGCGGCGAGTACTGGAACGTGAACGCGCTGTCGAACCGCGCCCGCTCGACCACCTCGAGCGTGTCCGCGAAGTCCTCCTCGGTCTCGCCGGGAAGCCCGACGATGATGTCGGTGCGACACGGCGATCTCCGGGATCGCGGCGCGGATCCGCTCGAGCCAATCGCAGGTAGCGCTCGCGGCGGTACGAGCGCCGCATCGCCTTCAGCACGCGGTCGGAGCCCGACTGCAGCGGGAAGTGGATGTGCTCGCAGACACGCTCGGCGTCTCGGCCATCGCCTCGATCACGTCGGGCGTGAAGTCGTGCGGGTGCGGCGACGTGAACCGGATCCGCCGGATCCCGTCGACCTCATTGACCTGCCGCAGCAGGTCGGCGAACAGCGGCCGGCTCGACGAGCCCGGCACCGTGACGTCGCGACCGTAGCGTGTTCACGTTCTGACCGAGCAGCGTGACCTCGACCACACCCGCCGCGCGCCAGGCCCTGCACCTCGGCCAGGATGTCGCCGATCGAGCGCGACCGCTGCGGGCCACGGACGAGCGGCACGATGCAGAACGTGCAGGCGTTGTCGCAGCCCGGCGCGATCGAGACCCACGCGCGGAACGGCGTCGTGCGCGCGCGGCGGCAGCGCGCTCGGGAAGACCTCCGGTGTACTCGCGCACGTCCATCTGCGGACCGTCGGTCTCGGCCGGCTGCAGCAGGTCGAGCAGCTGCGGCAGCGCGTGCGTGCCGACCACGACGTCGACCCACGGCGCGCGTTGCGCTGGATCACGCCCTGATCCTTCTGGGCCAGGCACCCGGCGACCACGATGCGCGAGCTGACGGGTCGTCGTCCTTCAGCGGCTTGCAGGTGCCCGAGGTTGCCGTACAGCCGGTTGTCCGCGTTCTCGCGGATCGCGCACGTGTTGAACACGACGACGCCGCGCGTCGGCGGCATCGTCGGTCGGGCGTCATGCCGTCGGCCGTGAGCAGGCCGGCGATCCGCTCGGAGTCGTGCTCGTTCATCTGGCACCCGAAGGTGCGGATCAGGTACGTGCGCTCCATGACCGTCAGGCTACCCGCGGCCTACTTGGCGTACTCGACCGCCCGCGTCTCGCGCACGACCGTGATCTTGATCTGGCCCGGGTACTGCAGCTCCTCCTCGACCTGCTTGGCGATGTCGCGGGCGATCACCTGCGCCGAGATGTCGTCGACGTCCTCGGGCTTGACCATCACGCGGACCTCGCGGCCGGCCTGCATCGCGTACGACCTTCTCGACGCCCGGCGTAGCGCGTGCAGATCTCCTCGAGGCGCTCGAGGCGCTTCACGTAGGTCTCGAGCGACTCGCGGCCGGGCGCCGGGCCGGCCGCCGCTGATCGAGTCGGCGATCTGGGCGAGCACCGCGTCGATCGTGTGCTGCTCGACCTCGCCGTGGTGCGACTCGATGCAGTGGACGACCTCGGGCGCCTCCTTCAGCCGGCGCGCGATCTCGGCGCCGATGATCGCGTGCGAGCCCTCGACCTCGTGCGTCACCGCCTTGCCGATGTCGTGCAGGAACGCGCCCCGCTTGGCGATCGTCCGGGTCGACGCCGAGCTCGGCGGCGAGCGCCGCGGCGATGTGCGCGGACTCCGACCAGGTGCTTGCAGGACGTTCTGGCCGTAGCGAGGTCCGGTACTGGCAGGCGCCCGAGCAGCTTGATCATCTCGGGGTGGATGTCGGTGATGCCGACCTCGGCGACGGCGTCCTCGCCCGCGCGCCGGATCTGCTCCTCGATCTCGCGCGAGCGAGCGCTCGTGGATCTCCTCGATCCGCGCCGGGTGGATCCGGCCGTCCTGCGACGAGCTTCTCGAGCGTCATGCCGCGCCGCCTCGCGCCGCACGGGGTCGAAGCTACGAGAGCACCACGGCCTCGGGCGTGTCGTCGATGATCAGGTTCACGCCGGTCGTGGCCTCGAACGCGCGGATGTTGCGGCCCTCGCGGCCGATGATGCGGCCCTTCATGTCCTCGCTGGGCAGCGCGAACACCGAGACCGTGGACTCGGCTCGTCTGCTCGGAGGCGACCCGCTGGATCGCGATCGTCACGATCTTGCGGGCGCGCTCGTCCCCCTCCTCGCGGGCACGCTGTTCGATCTCGCGGACCTGCGCCATCGCCGCCCGCTTGGCGTCGTCGACCACCTGCGCGACGAGATGCCTCCCGGGCCTCGGTCGACGTCATGCCGGCGATCCGCTCGAGCTCGGCCCGATGCTGATCGGCCGCCTTCGCCGAGCTGCTCCCGCACGAACTGGAGCTTCTCGTCGCGTTCCTGCAGCTCGAGGGTCTTCGACTCGATCGTCGACACCCGCTGTGCGGAGATCGCGTCTCCGACTCAAGGATGCGGCTCTCCAAGCGCGAGATCTCATCGCGGCGAGCGCGGACGTCCTCCTCGGCCTCGCGACGGATCGTCGCGGACTCCTCGCGGGCCTCCTGGATGGCTCGGACGCGGGTCGCGTCGGCCTCACGCTCGGCTTCCAACAGCGCTTTCTGGGCGCGCGCCTCGATGCTCTGCGCATCCGGAGGCCGCCATCGTTTTCCGGATCAGGAATCCCGCGGCGATCCCCACCGCGAGGGCGACGATGCCGACCACTACAGGGACCATCGTTCCTCCCAACACACGTCGAACGCGTCGTGGGAGAAGAACCTCGGAAGGTCCCGCCGTCGTCTAGGGGCTGGTGTGCGTGAGGGAGGTCGGGCGTCGGTCCGCCGATGGCGATGCGCGTCCCACCGTTCTTCGATCTTCCGTTCTGATGTCGGTCAACTCCGCTCACAGGGCCTCGTGGGATGACGTCGGGTTCTTCGTTCGTTCTTCTCGTGTTCACGATGCTACGGCCGCGTGAACCCGGAGGCAAGGTGTGGGCGCGTCTTCCGAGTCGTCGTCGAGGTCGACGGTCAGGGCGCGCCGGCGCGGCCTGGCGGGCCACCTCAGGGCTGTAACCCGCCTGACCAGCAACGATGTGAGCCGAGCGAACGCGCTTTCGCCGGCTCGAGCGAGCCGAGGCGCGGGATGACCCGCGACCGCGCCAGCGCGTCGGCGCGCTCGTCCTCGTCGCCCGCGTCCGCCAGGGTGGCCTCGATCACGTCCGGGGCAACCCCGGCGGCCATCAGCGTGCTGACGACGGCCCGACGACCGGACCGCTTGACCCCGAGGCGTGGTCGGCGACCTGGCGCGCGAACGCCTCGTCGTCGATCAGGCCCACCCGCTCGAGGCGTTCGAGGACGTCCGCGACCTCCTCGGCCTCGAACCCCGCCTGGAGCAGCCGCCGCTCCAGCTCCCGCCAGCTGCGAGCACGCACGGCCAGCAGACCGAGGGCGCGCTCGTGGCAGCTCTTCGGCTGCGCGGGCTTCTTGCCCGGTCCTTCCCCGGTCTCTGGGCCCCCGCCACGGGCTCAGCCGTTGCCGTTGCGGGCCTTCGAGGGCTTCCCGGCGGAGGCCGAGACCGGCTCCGGTTCCGGCTCGCGGGTCCTCGAGCACGAGATCCGGCACCACCTGGATCGGGGTCTCCTCACCCTCGACGCCGAAGTCCGTCAGGCCGACGGCCTCGCGAACCTTCCGGTCGATCTCGTCGCGGACGTCGGTGTGCTCGGCGAGGAACTGCTTCGGCGTTCTCGCGGCCCTGGCCGAGCTGATCGCCCTCGTAGGTGAACCAGGCGCCGGCCTTCTTGATGATCTCCTGCTCGACGCCGACGTCGATGAGCGATCCCTCCTTGGAGATGCCCTTGCCGTACATGATGTCGAACTCGCACTGGCGGAACGGCGGCGCGACCTTGTTCTTGACGACCTTGACCCGCGTGCGCGAGCCCACGACGTCGGTGCCGTCCTTGAGGTTCTCGATCTTGCGGACGTCGAGCCGGACCGACGAGTAGAACTTCAGCGCGCGGCCACCCGGCGTGGTCTCGGGCGAGCCGAACATCACGCCGATCTTCTCCCGGAGCTGGTTGATGAAGATCGCCGGTCGTGTCGAACCGCGACAGCGTCCCCGCGAGCTTGCGCATGGCCTGCGACATCAGGCGCGCCTGCAGACCGACGTGCGTGTCGCCCATCTCGCCCTCGATCTCGGCCCGCGGGCACGAGCGCGGCCACCGAGTCGATCGACCACGATGTCGAGCGCCGCCGAGCGCACGAGCATGTCGGCGATCTCGAGCGCCTGCTCGCCGGAGTCCGGCTGCGAGACCAGCAGCTCGTCGATGTTCACGCCGAGCTCGCGCGCGTACGTCGGGTCGAGCGCGTGCTCGGCGTCGATGAACGCCGCGATGCCGCCCTTCGCCTGCGCCTCGGCGATGATGTGGAGGCAGACCGTGGTCTTGCCCGAGCCCTCGGGCCCGAAGACCTCGATGATCCGACCGCGCGGGATGCCGCCGACGCCGAGCGCGATGTCGAGCGCCAGCGACCCGGTCGGGATGACCGTGATGCCGGCCCCCATCGGGTGCTCGCCGAGCTTCATGACCGCGCCCTTGCCGAACTGCTTCTCGATCTGCGTGCAGCGTGACGTCGAGCATCTTCTCGCCGATCCATCGCCTTGTCCTCCTTGTGCCCTCTCGGCTCGCCGGTGAGGAGGATCCGGCGACGCTCGTCTCCCATCGCGGAGACCTTACCGAGTGGCTCTGACATAAGTTACACCCTGTCATCCGACGGGTGACAGCGACACAGACGGGCGAAGGCTACTCGAACAGATGTTCGAACACAAGCACCTCGAGCCGACGACCCTTCAACCACGGAGCGAAGGATCGCGAGCGAGCTCGTACGTCGGTGGCGTCCACCGTGAGATCGGCTCCGGAACAGAGGACCACGTGCTCGACCGACGAACGGTTCCGTGCGCCAGGAGCGCGCTCCGCGTAGGCCGGCGAGGAGCTGGACGGGTGGCTCCGACCGCGCCACCGTCGAGATGCGGGTGGAACCGCCGCACTCCCTGCGGAAGACGTCGGCGCAGCCCGTCTCGAGATCCGTCACCGAGCGCGTGCGAGCTCCCGCCTCGGAGTCGTCCATCCCGGCCCAGAGCACCCGGGCCCGCTGCGTCGACAGGAACGCTCCGAGGCCGCGCACGTCCACCGTGACGCGGCGGTGGTGCCGCAGGCGATCGCTGCGACGGTCTCCTCCACCCACGGCGTCCGATCGGCCGCGGTGCGCACCGAGGAACTTCAGCGTGACGTGCCAGTTCTCGCGGCGGTACCCACCGGACGTTCGGGGAGCGCCGCACGCCACGGCCGCGATCGCGCAGCGTCACCGCGACGGACGACGGCCTCCGGCACGTCCACGGCGAGGAACAGCCGCATCGCCGGCTCGTCGGTTCGTGCGACCCGATCGTCGACCATGTGCGCCATCGACCTCAGATGTCGACTGCCGGGCAGCGGGACGCCCTCGAGGTACCGCCGCAGCCAGATCGAGCGCCGCCTGCTCGGCCCACCGCCGGACGCGGAAGCGTTCGCCCGGCACGCGGAACCCGCGCGCGTGCCGCACGTCGTCCGCGTCGAGCGCGATCCACACCGTGCCCGGTTCGGCGCCGCCGTGCGGCTCGGGCCCGCGCCGCGCCCGTCAGCGACAGACCGATGTCGGCGCCGAACACGCGGCGCGCCCCCGCGGCCATCTCGAGCGCGCACGCCTCGCTGACCACCCCGGGCCGTCGATCGTCTCCTGCGAGACGCCGAGGACGTCGCGCTTCGCGCTCGGCCGTGTAGACGACCGCCGAACCGATGAGGTAGTCCGACGCGCCGGGACGGACGTCAGCCGTGCTGCCGACTCCCCCGCCGGTGAGCGACTCGGCGCACGCGAGCGACTTCCCGGCCGCCCGGAGCAACCGCCCGACCGCCTCCTCGAGCTCCTCGTCGTCCACGGTGAACACGGCGTCGCCCAGCCGGTCCGCGCACCTCCGGCGACGAGCGGGGCGAGCAACGCCCGCGCCTCGTCGCCCGTGGCCGCCTTGGCGGTGAGCCGCACCTTGACCTCGCTGGACGGACGCCAGGTACGCGACGCTCGGATTGGACGAGGCCTCGAACAGGTCGCGGCAGCGTCTCGGCCACCCGCGACTCGCCGAGGCTCGCCGGAGCGGAGCGTCCGCGACGACGATCGTCGCGCGGTCCGGCGAGCGCCGCGAGCTCCGGGAGGATCGTCCCCTCCATCATCTCCTCCATCTCGATCGGAACGCCGGGCACCGCGTGAGATCCGCTTCGCCGTCGGGGAGCTCGGCGACCAGACCGGGCGCGGTGCCGCGGTCGGGTGTGATCGTGCGCATGCCTTCGGGCACGTCGGCCTGTCGGAGGTTGCTTGAGCGGCATGTCGCCGCGGCCGTAACCGGCGAACTTCTCGCGGAGCAGCGTCTTCGATCTCGGGTGACCGGACCATCGGCAGCGTCGAGCAGCTCCGCGATGGCGTCGCGCGTCGAGGTCGTCCTCGGTCGGCCCGAGCCCGCCGGTCACGAGCACGACGTCGGCCCGACCGAGCGCGACCTTCAGCACCTCGACGATCCGCGGGATGTTGTCGCCGACCGCCTGGTGGTGCAGGACGTCGACCCCGACCGCGGCGAGCCGTTCGGAGATCCACCGCGCGTTGGTGTTGGCGATCTGACCGAGCAACAGCTCGGTCCCGACGCCGACGATCTCGGCCCTCACGTCTCACGGCCGGACGGCGTCGCTCCGTCGCTCGGTGTCGAAGCTGAACGGGTCGCTCCACGGCTGCCCCGGCGTCGCCGGGGATGCCGTGATCGACGCCGTTCACCGTGAGACGGACCGCCCCGCCGTCGGTCACCGCGAGGATCAGATCGCTCTGCGCCGATGAACGTCCGCGTCTCGCCGGCCGCCATCGCGATACGTCGACTCGACGCCCGTCGACCGTCACGGTGACGCCGACGTCGCCGACGGCTTCGACCACCGCGTCGATCTGCTGGTCGAGCGGATCAGGCTCGGCCGCGACCGTGGGCGAGCGTCGCGCGGGGACGGCGCCGAGTGACCGCGCGGACAACAGCCCGAACACCACCGCGATCGACGAGGACCGTGCCGGCGAGCAGGATCATCAGCAGCTGGTTGTCGCGGATGCGCGTGGCAGCCATCGCGCGCTCGATCCGGCCGAGCCTGGCGGGCGGGGCCGGAGGTGGCGGGGCGTCGGCATGGCGCGGCGTACGCGCCGATGACCTTGTCCGGCGGACAGACCGAGGTACTGCGAGTACGTGCGCAGCGATCCCGGACATAGACGTCGCCCATCAACGCTTCAGTCCTCGGATCTCGAGCGCGCGGAGCTGGTCGATGTGCAGCTTTGGTGTCGCGGCTGGCCGCGTCGAGGGTGATGCCCGCCGCTCGCGCGCTTTCCGCAGAGCGGAACCCACCCCGATCGTCGAGTCCTGCACAGAGCCTCCGGCCGTGGGTCTCGGGCCGTGGTCCATCGGCCACGGACTCGGCCATGGACTCGGGATGATAGCGTCCGCGCCTGGCTAGACTCGCTCCGTGGTCCGACGCCGGCGAGGTCCTCACCGTCGTCGTGGAGATCCCCAAGGGGTCGCGGAACAAGTACGAGTTCGACCACGAGACCGGCGCGATCTTCCTCGACCGCATGCTGTTCACGTCGATGCAGTACCCGCGGACTACGGGTTCATCGACGGGACGCTCGGCCAGGACGGCGACCCGCTCGACGCGCTGGTGTTCGTGGGCGAGCCCACGTTCCCGGGCTGCCACATCCAGGCGCGCCCGATCGGGCTGTTCCGGATGACGGACGAGAAGGGCGAGGACGAGAAGATGCTGTGCGTCCCGCTCCGCGATCCGCTGCTGGTCCACGTCGAGGACATCGACGGGATGCCCGCTGCCGCTGCTGAACGAGATCGAGCACTTCTTCCAGGTCTACAAGGACCTCGAAGGGCACAAGGTCGCCACCGACGGCTACGAGGATCGGGCGAGCGCGCTGCAAGGTGATCGGCGAAGCGCGCGCCCGGCCGCGACGCACCAGTGACGGCGCGCGCCCACGGCGGCCGTGCGCGCACGGACGTCTTCCTGCGGTACCCGACCGCGCGCGATCGCGACGAGTTCCTCGAACGCGTGCACGCCAGCCGGAAGCTGCACGGCGCGACTGGGTGTCGGGCCCGTATCGACGCCGATGCGTTCGCCGCCTGGCTCCGGCGGACGAAGTCGCCCGACTCGAGAGTCGCTGCTCGTCGTGTCGCCAGGAGGACGGCGCGATCGCCGGCGTCTACAACATCGGCCAGATCTTCTACGGGCCGTTCTGCAGCGCATACCTGGGCTACTACGCGTTCACGCCGTTCGCAGGCCATGGGTACATGCGCGAAGGGCCTCCGGCTCACGCTCCGACGCGTTCGGAGCAATACGTAAGAA